>PDWI01001169.1_pt1 | contig 42423 bp, 46 predicted proteins | sample 1430891 | NCBI WGS metagenome assembly PDWI01 (sample SAMN01162508, study PRJNA174530) | Oral metagenome, whole genome shotgun sequencing project. | biome: Marine environment; feature: Marine mammal; material: Swab sample of the gingival sulcus; isolation source: swab sample of gingival sulcus... | reverse complement strand
ATGAAAACAGTTGGACTCTTAGGTACTGCCTTTACAATGGAACAAAATTTCTATAAAGGAAGGCTTGCTGAAAAATATAACCTTAATGTTTTAGTTCCTAAAGAAGAAGACCGAAAAATTGTTCACAATGTTATTTATCAGGAATTATGCTTAGGCAACATCAACAAAAATTCTAAAGATGAATATTTACGTATTATAAAAGAGCTGTCTTCAGATGGTGCTGAAGCTGTTATATTGGGTTGCACAGAAATAGGAATGTTAGTAAAACAATCAGATACAGAGGTAAAACTGATTGACACAACTGCAATTCATGCTCAGGCAGCAGTTGAATACGCAATAAATTCATAATAAAAATAATTTTGTATTTGTTTTTACTGATAAGAAACTCTGTTTTGGCAGACAGTGATTTTTGATTTTATTCTGCGGTGATCAGGTACAAAAATTAGATACGAACCATAGTACCGACGCCTTGATCGGTTAATAGCTCCAATAAAACAGCATGTTCGACACGTCCATCAAGCACGGAGGCACTGCCTGCACCACCACGGACAGCATCTAACGCACAAGCCAGCTTGGGTAACATGCCCCCCTGAATCGTACCATCGGCAATCAAAGCCTGGATCTGAGCAGCATCTAGTTCTTCCAACAATGTGCCTGCTTTATTCAATACGCCCGGGGTATTGGTTAATAGCAATAAGCGCTCTGCATGCAGCACTTCTGCCATTTTGCCGGCCACTAAATCAGCATTGATATTATAGACCGTACCCTCTTTACCGACACCAATGGGGGCAATGATGGGAATAAAGCGATCTTCTTCCAACAGACGTACGGCTCGCGGGTTAATTTGTTCTACCTCGCCAACGTGTCCTAAATCAACCGGCTCAGCAGTTTGATCCTCGCTATCCTTACGGGTCATGGCTAATTTGCGTGCAATAATCAAGTTGCCGTCCTTACCCGTCAGTCCAATAGCGCGCCCCCCGGCCTGATTAATCATATTCACAATTTGCTGATTCACCAGACCGCCTAAGACCATCTGTACCACTTCCATGGTTTCAGCATCAGTAATGCGCATGCCTTCTACAAAACGACTTTCTTTGCCAATTTGTTTGAGTAGATTGCCGATTTGTGGGCCGCCACCGTGTACGACGACAGGATTAATGCCAATTTGTTTAAGCAAGACAACATCTTGCGCAAAGCTGCGTTTAAGGTTTTCATCAGTCATGGCATGACCACCGTACTTAATGACAATGGTTTTTCCGGCATAGCGCTGAATATAAGGCAAGGCCTCCATCAGAATATGAGCGGTTTCCGCAGGGCTGTGAGACATGGATAGTTGTGCCTTTGAATTAATGGAAAATGGAAAGTTGGCGACCATTATATCTAACAGTTTCATGACTTGTGTAGAGTAGGGGGCATTGCTTTATTGGGGTATAGTAATAGTATCTGACGATATAAGTTTAGACAGGAAGCAATATGCAATACGATGTAATTATCGCAGGTGGTGGTATGGTCGGTGCGGCCTTGGCTGCTTTGCTGGGTAAAGCCGGGCGGCAAGTCGCTGTATTGGAGACGGCTTGGCCGACTGTCTTTGCTAAAGATAGTAACTACGACTTGCGTGTTTCAGCGATTAGTCGCGCCTCACAAGCTTTGCTGGAACGTGTAGGCGCGTGGGAGCGTATTATTGCTATGCGTGCTGCTCGATATGAAGCGATGAAAGTATGGGACGCAACGGGCAATGGCAGTATTGGCTTTGATGCAGCGGATTTGGGTGAGCCTGATTTGGGGCATATTATTGAAAATCGCGTCATCCAACAGGCTTTGCTACAAACACTAGAGGATTGGCCTAGTGTCACGCTATTTTGTCCAGCTCGTCTACAAGCTTTTGAAAAAACAGCTCAGCAGGTGACAGTCACTCTGGACAATGGGACGGAATTGCAGGCGGCTTTATTGGTAGGCGCTGATGGTGCCCATTCCCAAGTGCGCGAATTAGCAGGCATTACTTGGCAGGTGGATGATTATGCCCAAAAAGGTGTCGTGGCTGTTGTACAGACTGCACTGCCACATCAGCGAACCGCTTGGCAACGCTTTATGCCGACTGGCCCACTGGCTTTTCTACCTTTGTTGGATGAGCACCATTGTGCCATTGTTTGGACTTTGCCGTCTGATCGAGCCGATATGGCGCTTAGTTGGGATGAAACACGGTTCAAGCGTGAATTAGCCCAAGCACTGGATTATCGTTTGGGTGAGCTAGTACAGGTGAGTGAGCGAGCCGCTTTTCCACTAAAAGGTCGTCATGCACATGACTATGTACAAGAACGCTTGGCCTTGATAGGTGATGCTGCACATACTATTCACCCGTTGGCTGGGCAAGGTGTCAATCTGGGCTTTAAGGATGCTGCTGCTTTAGCGGATGTACTGGGAAAAGCAACTGATTTAGGGCATTTACGCTCATTGCGTGCTTATGAACGTTCACGTCGTGGGGATAATCTGGCGACACAAAAGGCAATGGAAGCATTTCGTTTATTGTTTGGTAATACACTGCCGCTATGGCAAGGACTACGTAATACAGGTCTGTCTGTATTTGATCGCCTTGATCCGATCAAGGCTCAGGTGGCACGACGGGCGATGGGCTTATAGAAGGATGAGGGTGTAAAGTTTCGATATGCTCAATCAGTTGGGCAATAAATTGCTCAAAGTGAGCGTGATTAGGTTTATTGCGCCATAAATATAAAAAGTTTTCCAAAGTTTGAGCATGGTGAAAAATAGTCAGGTGCGTGGTGTAGAGAAGAAAACGATAAAACATAGCACCTGCACATAAAAATAATAATACTGCCACTAAGTAAAGTACGCCCCATTGTCCTCCCCACCATAATGAAAGTAATCCAAAAGCCATAAAAAATAGGCTGTTAAATAGCCATACGACTGAAAAAGAGGAAGCTTGCGAGGGGGTCGGATGTAGTAAAATCAGCGGTATTACCGTTTCACTACGCTGAAATAGCGATTGTTCACGCACAATCAATAGTTTCTTTCCCTGTAAAATAAATTCACGCTGACCGAACAGGAAATGGCGTTGTTTCAGGCTTGGTGCTGGGTGTTTGGTTAGCATTTGATTATATTTTATTCACGTAAAATTTCTAGGATTGCCTACAGTATAAGCTGTAATCCCCTTGATTTGGCAGCTTTCCGACAGCCTGCGATTGTCTACTGCTATAGAATTTTTTATTCGATATTTTTTCAACTTCGTCAAAACCAACATCAAAACCAAGGGGTACTGCTAGGGGGGGATAGTAGAAAATAGACTAGGCGTTTCAAGGAGGAATTTGCTTAAATATACAACAAGGTTATAACAGTAATAAAAACCTTATAGCGTGTTGGTTGTGGAGATAAAGCTATGAATAGAGAAGGGATACACTCAAAAAAAGTCTGTTGTTCTTGGACTAAATCAGCCTTGGGAACATTACTGTTAGCCTGTACTTGTGCCAGCTATGCTGACTCAGGAATCATCGAGCAAGAAGGCATTATTCGTCTGGTAGCGACCTTGGAGGACAATCCTGCCTTTACCAATGTGGTCTGGAAAGTATATCGTATGAACGGTATTTACCAGTCGGTGGAAGTGATTCCACGCCATACGGCTACCTTGACGCTCAAGCCGGGTAATTACAAGGCGGTTGCTATCTTGAACAACAAGCGAAGAAGCCGTAATTTTCAGCTCAAATCCAATCAGCAGGAGGAAATTATTCTATCCATGGACTAAAAGCTGCTCCAGTGGGTGTCGATGGGTGATTGAGCTTTTTGCTAGTAAGGGTTTTTTAGGGAGTTTTATGTCTAATTTTTCTGACCAGTATGTTGTGGTCGGGCATCCTGTCGCTCACAGTAAATCGCCCCGTATTCACACTTTATTTGCTCAAGCAACAGGTCAAAATTTGCATTACAGCACTTTGCTAGCACCGCTAAATGCTTTTGCAGAAACTATTCAGACTTTTTTTGCAGCGGGCGGTAAAGCTTGTAATGTGACTGTGCCTTTTAAGCAAGAAGCTTGGTCTTTAGCCGATGAGCTTAGTGTACAAGCTAAGCTGGCCGGTGCGGTTAATACGCTAATGCCGCGTCCAGATGGGCGTTTATATGGGCATAATACCGATGGTTTGGGGCTGCTGCGGGATTTGCAACTGAATCATCACCTAAACCTCAAAGCTAAGCGTATCTTACTTTTAGGAGCAGGTGGCGCGGTACGTGGTGTACTCCAACCCTTACTGGAAGCTAAGCCCGCTGAAATTTTTATAGCTAATCGCACGGTTGCCACGGCTGAAACTTTGGTGGAGCATTTTACACCGATTGCTCAAGATTCTTCATTAGCAGCGGGTGGCTTTCAGGCGATTCAAGGGTCATTTGATCTGATTATCAATGGTACCGCAGCCAGTTTGCAGGGTGACTTACCACCTTTGCCAGAACATTGTTTAGCGGAAGGCGCTAGCTGTTATGACATGATGTACGCGGCTGAACCGACTGCATTTGTACGTTGGGCACAAGCCCAAGGTGCAGCCAAAGCCTTGGACGGCTTGGGTATGCTGGTAGAACAGGCTGCGGAGTCTTTTGCTTTGTGGCGAGGTGTTCGCCCAGATACAGCGCCGGTTTTGCGGGTTTTGCGGGGATAGTGGGTTTATAACGATTAAAGAAGAGGATCAGCCATGAATATTCAGGAACTGCAAGCCATTGTCGATCGAGGAGAGGATGGCTTACATCAGTTCAAAGCAGATGTCACCAATGTGAATGCCTTGGCTGCTGAAATGGTTGCCTTTAGCAACAGTGCCGGCGGCATCATGCTGATTGGTGTAAAGGATAATGGCGTATTTGCAGGCTTAACGCGTGATGATATGAGTCGACTGAATCAACTGGTTTCCAATGCAGCTTCGCAGTCAGTGCATCCAGCCGTTAACCCGCAAACCCAGAATATTGTAACTGAAAATGGGTTGGTTATGGTGGTAGAAGTTCCGAAGGGAATCAGCAAACCTTATATGGATAATAATGGCCTGATTTGGGTTAAAAGCGGCGCAGATAAACGTAAAGTTACCGCTCGAGAAGAAATTCAGCGTATGTATCAGGCAGCAGGTCTATTGCATGGTGATGAAATTCCAGCTAAGGGTTTGGGGGTTAGTAGTTTAGATAAGGACTACTTTGATACCTTCTTACAAAAACATTTCAATACCTCACTGGTCGATCTGGATATTCCGCTTGAAACATTGCTGGAAAACATGAATCTGATGCGTGATGGGGTGTTCAATGTAGCAGGTGCATTGCTGTTTACCCACAATCCTAGTTTCAATTTACCACTATTCGTCGTCAAAGCGGTGGCATTTCCCGGTACTGACACCAACACGCAAACCTATCTCGACAGTCAAGATATGAGCGGTAAAATGCTTAGCGTATTTAGAGACTCACTGAGTTTTGTCACGCGTAACTTGCACCATTTGCAGGCGGGGCAAAGTGTGAATTCACTAGGTGAGCTGGAAGTCCCACTAGTCGTATTTGAAGAGTTGATTGCAAACGCACTTATTCATCGTGATTATTTTGTTTCTGCTACTATTCGTTTATTGATTTTCAAAGACCGGATTGAAATCATCAGCCCCGGTCACTTACCTAATAATCTGACGGTGGAAAAGATCAAATTTGGTAATTCCAATATTCGCAACCCGATTTTAGTATCGTTCGCTAGCCGTATCCTGCCTTATCGTGGTTTAGGTAGCGGTATTATGCGGGCACTGGCGGCTTACCCCACTATTGAATTTATTGATGATCGAGAAAATAATCTATTTAAAGCGATTATTAAACGCCCCCTATGGCCGTAACTTACATACAGTCTCAGTCTTTATAGCCTCACCCAAAGCATTTGCTACTCTTGCAAGCCTTATGGGATTATTATGAGCTTTTTGCGTGCCTGAACCTGAGAAGGAAATAATCCCTGCCATGAATACTGTTTATAACTTTAGTGCCGGTCCTGCGGTATTGCCCCGACCTGTCTTGGAGCGTGCCCAAGCTGAGTTGCTGAATTGGCATGGCTCGGGTATGTCGGTGATGGAAATGAGCCACCGTGGCAAAGAATTTATCAGTATTGCTGAGCAAGCCGAAGCCGATTTGCGCCGTTTAATGCAGATTCCTGATAATTATAAAGTCTTGTTTTTACAAGGGGGAGCTCATACTCAGTTCGCCATGATCCCGCTGAATCTAGCAGCGGGAGGACAGGCTGTTGATTATGTGGATACTGGCGATTGGTCACTCAAAGCCATAAATGAGGCACGTAAATTGGCTAAAGTGAATGTAGTAACGTCTAGTAAGGATAGCTGCTACACCACGATTCCTGCCATTGAACAATGGCGATTTGACCCCGATGCAGCGTATTTGCACTACACCACCAATGAAACTATTCGTGGTGTCGAGTTTAACTACTTGCCAGAATCTGGAGATGTGCCATTGGTGGCTGATATGTCTTCGGATATTTTGTCTCGCCCGCTAGACATTAGCCGCTTTGGTTTGATTTATGCGGGGGCACAGAAGAACATCGGTCCTGCCGGTCTGACACTCGTTATTGTACGCGATGATCTAATAGGCAAGGCTAGTGCAGCAACGCCTAGCATGCTGAATTACCAGCTTTATGCTGATTATGATTCTATGTATAACACGCCGCCTACTTATGCTTGGTATTTAGCAGGTTTGGTCTTTCAGTGGCTATTGGAGCAAGGTGGATTAGCCGCCATAGCACAAAAAAATCAACGCAAAGCCAATAAGTTATATGCTGCGATTGATGCGTCTGATTTTTATCATAATCCGGTTGATCCGAGCTGTCGCTCTTGGATGAATGTACCGTTTACCTCGCCTGACCCTGCATTGGACAAGCTGTTTCTGGCTGAAACGGCGGCAGCGGGTTTGTTAGGCTTGAAAGGACATCGCTTGGTCGGTGGTATGCGCGCCAGTATTTATAATGCCATGTCGGAAGCGGGGGTAGATGCGCTGATTGACTTTATGCAGGACTTTGAGCAGCGAATGAATCATCGGGTAATCAATCGGGTAGGGTAGGAGGAAACTAAAGCAATGGTGGGTAATGCAGATAATGTAGATTTACAGCAGCTTAGAGAACGTATTGATGCACTGGATACGCAATTATTGGCGCTACTGAATGAACGGGCTAGCTGTGCGGAGGCGGTTGCTAGTGCTAAGTTGGCTGAAGATCCCGCTGCCGTGTTTTATCGACCTGAACGTGAAGCACAAATTTTACGCCGTATGCAAACTGAAAACACTGGTCCCTTGCGCAAGGATCAAGTATCGCATTTATACCGTGAAATTATTTCAGCGTGTCTAGCTCTGGAAGAGTCCATGCGCATTGCCTATTTGGGACCGGCGGGAACTTTTACGCAGGAAGCAAGCTTTAAGCATTTTGGTAAAGGCATTTCTACATGGCCGGTGGATTCCATCGGGCAAGTCTTCCGCGAGGTAGAAGCCCAGCGAGTGCGGTATGGCGTGGTACCTATTGAAAACTCCACAGAGGGCATGGTGACGCATACTTTGGATATGTTTATGCAATCGCACTTACGAATTTGTGGGGAAATTTTACTGCGCATCAATCAGACTTTAATGTGCAAGCATCCGCATTGGGAACAGGTGAAAACAGTCTATTCTCACCAACAGTCCTTAGCACAATGCCGTTATTGGTTGGATAAGCACCTGCCACAAGCTGAGCGTATTCCGGTCAGCAGCAATGCAGAAGCAGCCCGTTTGGCAGCGGATGATCGTGATTCGGTAGCGATTGGAAGCCAACAGGCGGCCAATATTTATGATCTGCAAATTGTGCAAACCAATATAGAGGATCATGCAACTAATACAACACGCTTTTTGGTTATTGGTGAACCTACCGTAGAGCCCAGCGGCAAAGACAAAACAACCTTGTTGGTTTCTGCACCTAACCGGCCAGGTTCGTTGTTTCGCCTGCTTAAACCATTGGCTGAGAATGGTGTGGATATGACTAGGATTGAATCGCGCCCATCACGTAATACGAATTGGGATTATGTTTTCTTTCTGGATGTCATTGGACATGAGCAAGATGAACCCGTGCAGCGTGCCTTGGAGTTATTGCGGGCGGATGTCGATTTGGTGCGGGTATTGGGATCTTATCCTGTTGCGGTGAAATAAAAAGGATAGTCATGAATTACGAGGGTGTAGAAACACTGCCTTTACAAACGTATACCGAAAAGGCGTATTTGGATTATTCCATGTACGTCATTTTGGATCGAGCCTTGCCGCATATTGGTGATGGCCTGAAGCCGGTACAACGCCGGATTGTATATGCTATGTCGGAGCTGGGTTTGTCAGCAGCTTCCAAGCATAAAAAATCTGCTCGTACAGTGGGGGATGTCTTGGGTAAATACCATCCGCATGGCGATTCTGCTTGTTATGAGGCGATGGTACTGATGGCGCAGCCTTTTTCCTATCGCTATCCGCTGGTGGATGGGCAAGGCAATTGGGGCTCACAAGATGATCCCAAATCGTTTGCTGCCATGCGTTATACGGAATCCCGTCTTACCCCTTATGCTAGGGTATTATTACAGGAGTTAGGGCAGGGGACTGTAGAGTGGCAAGCGAATTTCGATGGTTCTTTAGATGAGCCGGTGACTTTGCCAGCACGTTTGCCCAATGTATTGTTGAATGGTGGCACAGGTATTGCGGTGGGGATGGCAACCGATATTCCACCGCATAATTTGCGCGAAGTTGTCAATGCTTGTATTCACTTATTGGATCACCCTCAGGCGAGCTTAGCTGAGCTATGCCAGTTTATGCCTGCGCCTGATTTTCCTACCGAAGCTGAAATCATTACGCCTGCCGCTGATTTTGTCAGTTTGTATGAAAAAGGGAGCGGCGTATTCAAGATGCGCGCCCGCTATGAAGTGGAAGGTAGCGATATTGTTATTACGGCTCTGCCTTATCAGGTATCAGGTTCTAAATTACTGGAGCAAATTGCCCAGCAAATGCAGGCTAAGAAATTACCTTTGGTTGAAGATTTACGGGATGAGTCTGACCATGAACAGCCTGTACGCCTAGTGATTGTGCCGCGTTCCAATCGGGTGGATGTGGCTATGTTAATGTCCCATTTGTTTGCCAGTACCGATTTGGAGCGCAGTTATCGGCTTAATCTGAATATGATTGGCCTGAATGGTCGCCCACAAGTTAAAGATTTGCGCCAGATTTTGACGGAGTGGTTAGCTTTCCGGCGTGATGTTGTCAGGCGGCGTTTGCAGTGGCGTTTGGATAAAGTGGAAAAGCGTCTGCACTTGCTGGCAGGTTTATTGATTGCTTTTTTGAATCTGGACGAAGTGATTCATATTATTCGTACAGAAGACGCGCCTAAAGCCGTATTAATGCAGCGCTTTAAACTGACCGACGTGCAGGCCGACTATATACTAGATACCAAGTTACGCCAGTTAGCCCGCTTGGAAGAAATGAAAATTCGCGGTGAGCAAGATGATTTGCAGCAAGAAAGAGAGCAATTATTAGCTTTATTGGGTTCAGATAAAAAACTGACCAGCTTAATCCGTAAGGAATTAAAAGAGGATGCTAAGTTCTACGGCGATCAGCGCCGCTCGCCCTTAAAAGCACGCGCGGCAGCACAAGCCTTGGATGAGGCTGCGATGATACCGGCAGAACCTGTCACAGTGGTTTTATCCAAAATGGGCTGGATTCGTGCAGCCAAAGGCCATGATATTTTGGCAGAGAGCCTAAACTATAAACAAGGTGATGGTTTTCAGGATGCTGCGCGTGGACGCTCCAACCAGCCAGTTGTTTTGTTGGATAGTACCGGACGGGCTTATTCTCTGCCTGCACATAATTTGCCTTCAGCACGCGGCCAGGGTGAGCCACTGACTGGCAAATTGTCACCGCCTGCCGGAGCAAAATTTCTGTCTGTTCTGATGGGCAGGGATACTGACCACTATCTCCTGTATGGCTCACAAGCTTACGGCTTTATTTGTACGCTAGGCGATATGCAGAGTCGGGTTAAAGCAGGCAAGCTGGTATTGAATGTGGGGGAAGGTGAGGTGATGCCGCCTTTGCGCATTGAGCAAGTAGCCAGTGATCGCTTGGCACTGGTGTCATCGTCTGGCAATTTGCTGGTGATAAAATTACAGGATTTACCGCAATTGAGTAAAGGTAAGGGCAATAAACTGCTTGCCTTGAAAAAAAGCAGCATGCCGGGTCTGGAAGATGAAACCTTGTTATTTGCTGCGGTCATTCCACAAGGTGCTGGTTTGATCATACGTGCAGGTGGCAAGCATAAAAATATGAAAGCCGCTGAGTTGGAAACGTATCTGGGTGAACGTGGCCGTCGCGGTAAAATGTTAGCTCGGGGGTATCAGCATGTCAGCGGACTGGAAGTCTGGCAGTAATGTAATGGTGGATACTTGAAAGTTAAATTTATAGTTAAATTTTCTGAATTAGGTAGACCTTAATATGAAACGCATACTCTTGTTAGCTTTGACGAACCTTGGTGTACTGGCCGTATTGTTTATTACCTGGAATCTGTTACAGCTTTTTTTTGGCGTACAGCTAGGTCGTAATTTTACGGGCATTGCTGTTATGGCACTGGTATTTGGTTTTGGGGGTGCATTTATCAGTCTGTTTATGTCCAAGTGGATGGCAAAGCGCTCAATGGGCGTGCAGATTATTGAGCATCCGCACAATGCACAAGAACGCTGGCTGCTTGAAACGGTACGTCAACAAGCCGAAAAAGCAGATATTGGCATGCCTGAAGTGGGTATTTTCCGTTCTCCTTCCCCGAATGCCTTTGCGACCGGAGCGAATCGTAATAATGCACTGGTTGCAGTGAGCACGGGCTTATTACAAAACATGACGGCTGATGAAGTCGAGGCTGTTTTAGGGCATGAAATTGGCCATGTCACTAATGGCGATATGGTGACGCAAACTTTGTTGCAAGGTGTTGTCAATACCTTTGTAATTGTATTTGCCCGGGTGATCGGTATGGCAGTTGATAATTTATTGCGGCGCGGCGACGATCGTGGCGGAGTCGGTATTGGCTATTATATTGGTTCCATGATTGCTGAGGTACTTTTGGGCTTTGTGGCCACGGCTATTGTAATGTGGTTCTCACGTTACCGTGAATTCCGCGCTGATGAGGCGGGCGCACGTTTGGCTGGACGTGAAAAAATGATTGCAGCTTTGCAACGCCTGCAACAAACCCATGCAGTTAGCCGTATGCCGTCTGAAATGCAAGCCTTTGGGATTATTCCGGGCATGGCGGATGGTTTACAAAAATTATTTACCACTCATCCACCTTTGGAAGACCGCATTGCCTCTTTACAAAAGCATCCAGGTTAAAAAATTTAAAAAAGCACAGTAAAATCAAAGTATTGGGTCAAATAGCCTTGCTGCTCGCACCGCCCACTGAAATAAGCAGCTACGTGAGCTTAAATCTTTGTATGAGGTTTGGCGGCTACAAGCAAAGTCCTGTTCTAACATATTAGCAACGGATTGTGCGAAAGCTTTGTCTACAGTGACTGCCATGACTTCAAAATTAAGCCGTAATGAGCGGTTGTCTAGATTGGCTGTGCCAATCGCAGTAAAGTCGTCGTCAACTAAGATCACCTTTTGATGCAGAAAACCTTTTTGGTAACGGTAAATTTTAATACCGGCTAGGTCGGCTGCTTCTAAAAAAGAAAAAGAAGACAAGTAGACCAGTTTATGATCAGGCTTGGAAGGCAATAAAATACGCACATCCACACCGCGTAAAGCGGCTAATTGCAGCATATCCATAACTGGCAGGCTAGGGACAAAGTAGGGGCTAGCTATCCATAGTCGGTGTTGTGAGGCAACAATTGCTTGGTGAAACAGCATGGAACAGGTTTCTAATTCATCGGCGGGACCACTAGGGTAGATCATGGCGGTTTGTTTGCCGGCGCAACAGGCGTCCCAATTCAGCTTGAGTAATTGCCGTGTCGCCCAATACCAATCCGAAGAAAAGACTTTTTGCAGGGACTGTACCACCGGCCCTTGTAAGCGTAGGTGCGTATCGCGCCAGTGACCTAAGCGGCCTTTGCCCATGTATTCATCGCCTACATTTAAGCCACCTAAAAAACCCACTTGGCCATCTATCACGACAATTTTGCGATGATTACGGAAATTAAGTTGAAAGTGATTGCTGGGACCACGTGTGCTATTGAAAGCTGAAACGGAGACACCTGCTTTTACCAAGGGAGAAAGGTATCTAAAAGGCAATGCGTGACTACCAATTTCGTCATAGAGCAGACAAACAGGTACACCACTTTTGACTTTGGCAATCAGATGATGACGTAGTTTTTTACCCAGTTGATCATGTTTAATAATAAAAAATTGTACTAAAACATAAACTTTCGCACTATCAATCGCTGCAAAGATGGCCGAAAAAGTATTTTCACCATCAATCAATAGTTCAATATGATTGCCCGTAGTAAAAGGTGTGCGGCTGAGTTTTTCCAGTACGGCGAACTCAGTGTCTATTGTTGGGGGTAAGTGAGCTGCAAAAGGTGCTAATTGACGGTGTAATTCAGTGGCCTGACCGGGTGGGGCTTTTTCGGGTTGCTGTTGACGCAAGGCTTCAATATAACCATGAAAGCGATTGCGTCCAAATACCCAATAAAAGGGCAAAGTGAGCCAAGGTATAATATTCAGTGACAACACCCACGCCATTGCACCTTGCGGAGTACGGCTTTTATTGATGGCATGTAAGGATGAAATAAAGCCCAAGACATGTGATACGGCGATGAGTGTGCTAAGGATTAGCGCAAAATCCAGACGCATTGTGCTTCCCAGTGCTTACCGTTAATCTTTCAGTTTACGCAATGTGTGTGCTGGATTAAAGTAGAGCGTTTTTATCAAGCCCTTCAGGGCATCAAGTTTCTTGGTTATGGAGTCAACAATGGGTCAGAATTATTTCAATACCTTGCCATTACGTGTGCAGTTGGAAGAATTGGGCAAGTGCCGTTTTATGGATCAGTCTGAGTTTACCGAAGGTGTCGATTACTTGCGTGGCAAGAAAATTGTTATTGTAGGTTGTGGTGCACAAGGTTTAAATCAAGGCTTATGTTTGCGTGATAGCGGTCTGGATGTGAGCTATGCACTACGGCCAGAAGCGATTGCTGAGAAACGCAAATCTTGGCAGAACGCTACTGATAATGGTTTTAAGGTCGATACTTATGAAGCATTGATTCCTAGTGCAGATGTTGTCATGAATCTGACACCTGATAAGCAGCATACCGCCGTGGTCAGTGCCATTATGCCTTTAATGAAGCAAGGGGCTTGTTTGGATTATGCACATGGTTTCAATTTGGTTGAAGAGGGCATGAAAATCCGCCCTGATTTGACAGTGGTTTTAATGTGTCCGAAATGCCCAGGTTCCGAAGTGCGCGCCGAATATGTACGGGGCTTTGGTGTGCCTACTTTGATTGCGGTACACCGTGAAAATGATCCCAATGGCGACGGCATGGAAATTGCCAAAGCCTTGGCTGCTGGGACAGGGGCTCATCGTGCCGGTGTGCTGGAATCTTCGCCTATTGCGGAAGTAAAATCCGACTTGATGGGCGAGCAAACCATTTTGTGCGGCATGTTGCAAACCGGTTCTTTGCTGTGCTTTGATAAAATGGTGGAAGAGGGGATTGATCCTGCTTGGGCGGCTAAGTTTGTTCAATATGGCTGGGAAACGGTGACCGAAGCACTCAAGCATGGCGGCATTACCCACATGATGGATCGTCTTAGCAATCCTGCCAAAATACGTGCCTTTGAACTGTCTGAAGCGCTCAAAGAGATTCTGCGTCCTTTGTTCCAGAAGCACCAAGACGACATTATGTCTGGCAAATTCTCTGCGACTATGATGCAAGATTGGGCGAATGATGATAAAGATTTGCACCGTTGGCGTGCTGCTACAGCCGAAACAGCTTTTGAAAAGCAAGCCATTAGCGATATTGAAATTACTGAACAGGCGTACTTTGATAAAGGTATTTTAATGGTGGCAATGGTGCGTGCTGGTGTTGAGCTTGCTTATGAAACGATGGTACAAGCTGGCATTCTTGAAGAGTCTGCCTACTATGAATCACTGCATGAAACCCCGCTGATTGCTAACACGATTGCGCGTAAGAAGCTTTATGAGATGAATGTGGTTATTTCTGATACAGCGGAATACGGTTGCTATTTGTTTGATCAAGCTGCACGTCCATTATTGGCTGAACACTTTATGCCAAACATTAAAGCCGATGTGATTGGTAAAGGCTTAGCGCTTAAAGATAATAGTGTTGATAATCAACAACTAGTTGCTATCAATGCCATCATTCGAAATCATTCTGTTGAAATTGTGGGTGAAGAGTTGCGTGGTTACATGACGGCAATGAAAAAGATTGTGTGATAATTAGTGCTACGAAGCCTGATGACTTGCTGCATGAGGTGGTAGGTTAGTCAGGCTTTTTTATAGTAATAATAATAATTTATTTTTTGATAAATTTTTTCAGTGGAATTTTTATTATTTTACAGGCTCTTATTTGTAAAAAAAATAGGCAAAGTTTATATTTTGTTCTAAACTTAACCTTAGCTGAACATTAAGCCTTAAGCTTTTGCGGTTTGATGTCCGACATTCAAGTTTTGTTTAGCTTATACTGCATGGAGGCTGTTTATGTCGATTAAAACTAAACTAGTTGCAGGATGTTTGTTATCAGCCTTATTCATTTTACCCGGTGTGCAACAGGCGTATGCAGCGGATAATCTACGGGTCAATCTAATTGCTACCATTGATAATGGTCCTGCGATGGAGGATGTCAAGTGGACGGTCTACAGAACGGATACCAATACAGCGGTAAAATCTGCTAAGAATCATTCCACACATGTTTTACTGCCAGCAGGCAGCTATCGCGCTGTTGCTACATTGACATCATCGGATAATAAAACTGTTGTACGCTCGCGGCGTTTTCACGTTAGAACACCTGACAGTAAGATCGTTGTGCCAATGGATTGATACGACACGAAAAGCGTTAATGTTCCGGCTGCTTTTGGTAGCCGGTTTTTGTGGGTTACTATTTCTTATAATAAATCCTTATGTTAAGAAATAAAAGCTTATAAGTGTTGAATAGAAATTGCCTATAAGAGAAAGGTAAAATGCTCTGTTTTCAACTTCAACAGGAAGACGAAGATGGAACAGAGGCTGAAACGCCCAAGCAAGGAAGAAATGAGCAAGCCAGCTATTGAACTTTGGCAGGGGTGGTTTTTCTATGAAAGTGCAATATTTGATCCAGCGGGGAACAGATACACCCAGAGAGACATATCTTTATCATGGGAAGCTGGTCTAATAGTCGACGGTGTGCTTGGCAGGTGTGAAAAAATTAAAGTGTTGAAAAACGAACTTGAGGAGCGTATCAGAATGACAGCACTCCCCAAGGTTGCTTTCATCTGGGATGATGAAAAAGGAGTAACTGAGAAAGTATTCAAGCTAAGTCCTGATAACTTTTTCTAGTGTCCCTCTGAAAAAATTTTATTTCGAACTTCATTGATATTATAACTGCTAGAAGCTTTAAATCTAATTAGCCTAAGATTAGCAGATTCACAAGCATCGTTTAAAAAAACATCTCTTTTAGTAGTTCTTGAATTGTTATGGCTTTTATCATCCAACTCTATAACAGCTAATACAGACATATCTTTAGGGTTACATAGCACAAAATCAAAGTGCTTTTTTGCTATTTTATTAAATGCAGACCACCATTGTTTTTTATATTTACTTTTATCAACTGAAGGAATTAGTACATCCGCAACTCGCACTTTAGACATGACAATAGCGTTGTTTAAAACAGAATTAAGTAAAACCCCATAGAAAGAGCGTTCAGCAGATGTTAACAGTTTCGATCTAATTTTATAAGAGGAAATAACATTAGAATTATTGTTGATAATTCTTTTTAATAAATAAGAAATAAATATTAATAGAATGAAAAAAACAATAAGGTAAAAAATGTTATTCATAATAAAAGCCTCATTTTTATAATTCTTATTCATAGCGTAACTTATAAAAAAGAAAAGGGAAAGAAAAACAGACAAATGAACATTTACACACGTGGTAGTTGATAAGAAAAGTTGTTTGCGCCTACGGCGGCGCTTATCAGCGGGATTTCTCGCCGAAGGGCAGAGGGTCAGGGAAAGCTTTCCCTGACCCCCATGCCAAGCTTGTTTATGGAGTGCACTGTATAGGGGATTGTGCTGCACTCCCGTTGGTCGTGTACAAATACCAAGGCAACAACCACCGTTTGACAGAAAAGAAAAGCGCTTTTCTGACAAACGATAGTTGACAGGTTAACGATTTTAAATACTTTTTTCTGTAGGTTTGGCGTTTTAACTTTTTTGCGTAACCGGTAAGCCTTCATTTTGCAAGCATCCGTGCAGTACTAAAGTGCCCCTTTAGTGTTCATTGTAATCAAAGCTTGTTACTCTAACACCTTCGCGTGCAACTGTATTCCACGATAACCGACCCGTGTAATAAGTAACTTTATATCCCTCATACATTATAAATTTAATACCATTTACATCTGTTTTTAAACTAATTTCCAAAGTTAATTTATAGCTTTCAGGGTTCACAATGGTCACTGTATCTGGAAATAGGCCACCCCATTGAGAATAGCCAACAATCCTGTAAGGGACTTCCTCAGCAGATTCTACAACGCCGTATCTTAAGACCTTTGGTCTTTCTATAGGATGCGGATTTTCTTGTTGTTCAATTGGTAATTGTTCAGTTTTTTGTTGCAAGATTTCATTATCTGGCTTGCCAATATTAACTATTTGCTTATAGCCCATATAGCTAAACACGATAATAGCCAGTATAGAACCCGGTATGCCGTAGCGTATCATAGGATGATTGAACATAGAGCGCCTACTATCCACGTCCTGCTCTACACCTGTCAAACCGTCTGAATACATATGAGTTTTGTAAAGGTCAAAAATCTCCCGTTCATAAGAATCTGACAAGGTATTCATAGGCTTACCACGTGGAGGATTACCTTGCGCAACACCATCATAAATGTCAGTTTTACAAATCTGCTTGCTGCCTATTTTAAGTTTTCGCACTCTATACGTAGTTTCAACAAGGCTTTTAACGAATGTGCAAATCTGGCTAAAATCCTGCATGACTAGCACTATTTCAGTGGTTTTACCATCTTCTCCAACGTGGTGACGATGTTCCGCAAAAAAGGCTTTAAAGTTGTGGTCTATATTGTTAGCTCGCGTACCAGAGGGACAAAGCCGCCAAAATTCATCCAGCACGACGACAGAACCGTGAGGATATGTTGTGGGATCAAAATCTGTCAGGTTGAGTTGTTGGATTTGGTCAGGATAAGCATCATGTGCCTTATCCGTCATTGGTATGTTTGTAACAACTATGCGCCCATCTTCCAGCGCCGGTTTTATGATGTGCTTGACTGTGCCATAACTTTTACCGTGGCCCGGTAAACCTGTTATGCCTGTAATAGGCATATTATCCCCCTATAAATGGTATTCTTTTTATTAAGAACTTGAGTAGATAGGCCGACATGATAATAGCAAGACCTTCAGGGAAATTTAGTGGAGCTACCCAAAATATAACTTCTGGCGGTATGGCATTACTATAATTATTTATATTCGCCATCCAATCAGGTGCAGGAATAGATTCTAATATCGAAACACCGGCGGATAATAGTTTATCCAATAACCAAATTATAAAATCAGAAGCCCACTCACCCAGTTTATCTAAAAAATCACTCATGATAATCACCTAAACAAAATACGAATGCCCAGCAATGACCAAACAAAGAGCATTACCACGCCAAGAGCAGGTGATACTTGTCGATAGAGTTCACAATGAATAGACGTACTATGGGAACCCCATGCTCCCAGATCAAAAGACAGGGGAATACATACACCGTCAGCATTGGGAAAACTAATATTAGATAATGGTGCTATAAGAGGAGCGTTTTTAAGGCGTTCATAATGTTCATCAATCACACTTGAAAATGTCTTACCTTCTGCCTTAGCTGTATGAGGATTTAAAACTAATTCTTCCTTAGCCAACTCTTCTTTGATGTCATTTAAAGTTCGATTAGCAATGTCCAACTTATCATTTGTTTGACTGAGGTTAGTATTCATTGCATCCAGGTTTGAATTACCTTTATTTACGGCATTGGTAGTTTGTTGTTGCAACTGTTCCAAAGTAGAAAGATCTACATCCGATGGGGAAGATGTATGACCTGAATTGCTTCGACAAGTTGCCATATCAATATTTGTTGAATCATCAAAACCATCACCATTAGAGTCAACACAGTTGACAATAGAGCCACTACCGGAGCCAGTTCCTTGCGTAGAATTTCCAGTAGCCGTATCTGTAATACCCCCACAATCTGCTGATGTGCAAGTATTACCATCATCTATATTGGTTGGATCAATACATCGTTCAGGCTCATTTGCACAGAGGCCGCCACCATCCCCGCGATCGGTGTAATGACAGCCCACATTACCGTTAAACTCTCCATACGTGTAAGAAGGATCAGGACAACCACCGTCATTAATATCACTAGGAACACAAATCCCCATAAAGCCATTAGCATCAAATGCAGGAACGTCACCATTCTGACAGCCATATTCATTGTCATGGGCACAAAGACAAGCTGAACTATCAATAACGCCATCAGTTGAGGAGCAAGTAAAATTACCCACACCAAAAGGTGCGCATTGATCAGCACACTCATAAAAATTATCTTCACAGGGTGCATTAAAGTCTTTTTGTTTACAAGCTTGCGTCTGCTGATCTATTTCATAACCATCAATACAGGGATTGGATGAAGCACAAACGCCGGTTTGTTGTTCAGACGGTAAATCAGGGCAGACGCATTTATCTGTTAGACTATTTATTACCTGACCATCAGGGCATGAATCAATACATTCACCAGTTTCTTCATGGTATGTCTGACCATCAGAACATAAAGATTCACAAGTTTGAGTTTCTTGGTTAAATGTAGTACCCGCCAAACAACCATTAGTTAAGCAGTCATCAGCATAAAGATACACATTAAATGATAACCAAGCTTTTTCACGCGTGTATTTTTCTCTCCAAGCAAAACAAACATAAGACCCATTTACCTGTTCTAATTGGGTTGTGTATCCATTAGATTCATCTCTATAGGCAGCGCAAGCCGAATAATAATCATCACCATAACTAGGACATAAAGAACCTGCATATAGATCAGGCGATATAAAAGTACATAATACTATAACGAGCGAAAAATGCCAAAGGCGCATAACATACCCATTATCATAAATGCAAAATCAAAAAGCCCTTTAATAAACGCAACTTCCATTTTAAAAGCCTTAATAAGGTGGATAACGGTTATAAATGGGGGATAGTTCCCCGTGCGGAGCCTCGCTAAAGCACTCCACACGGGGAAACTATACCCCATTTACTTAGCGCAAGAAGCCCAAAAGAATACGGGAACCCTTGATTCCGATATATACAGCTGCTAAAGCTGCCGCTACTGTACCAACAGCGGTTAATACACCGGCAAAATCAACTGCGCCTGTAATAGTTGCGTAATCCATAGTTAATTACCTTTTAATTAAACGTAGTATTGAAGAAAGGACAGTTCCAATTAAAAACGAGACTGCCACAAGACTAAAACCAACCCCGAAAAACTCAGCATGTTCATTCGGATCAACGGGGATGGCTTCAGATAAGGTATCGGCAATAATTTCATTCAAATCGATTTGTGTAACAGCACATCCTGTATTTTTTTGAAAAAGATATAATTCACCCGTCTCTTCAATTAAACACTTATCATTGCCGACATAATATCGCATTCAAATCACCCGCTATTTAAGCAACTTTTTTGTCAAAAGATTGAGCTGCAACTGGTTGCAAGTCCAATTCAGAAGACAGGCTTAATTGCTTAAACTTATTGACGTAAAAAGAGGATGGTTGAAGCTGGTAGAATCCTTTTGGAAATGGCGCTTGATCGACTGAGAGATTAACCCCAATTTCAACGGGGTATCGTGAACCAGGGATATGCGCATACCCTTTTTGGGTTCGTATGTGATAAGGACGCCCATTCCCTTTTGCTGTGCCGCTTTTCTCAACAATTTCTTCTGATACAAATTCGATTTTAAGCATTTCATTTTACCTTTCTCTAATTAAGGAATAACAAACCATCCTGTCTATAAACGGTGGTATCTACGACCTTTTCAGTACTGACCACAGTGCTTTTAATAGGGATGGGCAATATTAGGCGTTTAGGTACTCCCTCACGCCGTATGAGCTGCACAATTTCGTTTGGCTCATATATTTCTGCCAGAACACTAATTAGCTTGCCGTATGATGTGCTGGCGAAGTTAATCAGGGATTCCAGCCGAATTTTTCCGATTTTTCTGACAGTCTGGATAACTTCATTAGCACAGCCTTGTATGAACTCTTTTAGAGCCGGATAAGCTCCAGTAAAAAAATCGGGAAGTTTCAGAATGGCATCCAGCGGGATAACACGGTCAACTGCTTTAAGTTCTAGTTCCCAGCGTACCCAGTGTGATAGGGCATCACCTAGTTGCTTTCCTTTTTCATAGACACGGAGCATTTTGCCGTTTTTGCGGTTTCCTATGTAAACCGTGCGCCCGTCTTTTTCTTCGGCATCAGGTGTTACCCAATCACCAATCTGACGGATTTTAGGGTTACGGGTGATCTTAAAATCACCACGTTTATACATATCAATGGCGTCATAAACAGTTTTAGCACCTTCTAGGTCATCATAGGCAATGTCCAGACGCTTAATGCGAACACGGAATAAGGACAGCATATCGTGCAACTTTGGCATGCTTCCAATCATCTGGATGTAATCACAAGACTCAGATGTAAAGTACATCTGCCACGTCCCAGCATTGCCACCCCAAGCCAGAAAACCTAGATTGTTGTATGGTCTGCCATCGCTATAACAAAAAGAGCGAGATGTTTTGTAACCATTCATTCCTCCGCCAATGTCGGAGGACAAAGAAAGCCCCAACTCTCTCTGAAGAGTAAAATTAATCTTATTAACTATATCTTCATCTGTAATATGCAGCGGAGGGGATTGAGGAAAATCATCAAACTTACCCGTAACCGATAGAGTATCCATAATCAATGGATTGGGGGGAGTCTGTGAGTTTCCCCCCGTATTACTTACGGGGGGCCTCCTAAAATCCGGCAATTTCATTGGTTACACCCTACGCCAAGGCAATACATAAATGTCCCTATGAAGCAGCGCCGTTAAGCTGTTCAGCTCCCACACCTTCTGGTGGACTATCTGCGATAGGAAAGACCGCGCAGCAATCGAAATATCCCGCGCAATAAATTCGATTTGATCAGCGTATTCAATGAGTAACGAGCATTCCTTGGAAGTAAGCTCACGATTTTGAAACCTCGAATAAGAACATGTTTGTCGTGCATCTGCCGGTGTCAGTGAAATAATCGGGAATTGTTGTTTTTTTTGCATTACGCACCTCACAATAGTTACAGTAATGTGATTAGTTAAACCTCATTAAGTAATAGGGCGGTAAGAAACTACCGCCCGATACCTTGTGAGGTGTTTCTATGTTGCTCTCTCCCTGACTCGTTGCTAGCTTGGCAAAGGAGAGACAGTACTTTCAGAAAAGAGTGCTTTCATTACGTTAAGTACTTAACGCACTGTAAGCATAAAAAATTTAAAAATCAAGAGGTGCAAAAAAGTGGATGTTGAACGATACCTTAACGATGCAAAGGCAAAGCTGGGTTTTGAAAGTGATTATGCCTTCGCCAAAAAACTGGGAGTTACACAAGCATCTATAACCAGATATCGCAAAGGTGACAGCACTTTTGATGAATATATGTGCTTTCAAATTGCCGATATTTTAGGACTTGATCCCAGTGACCTAATTACAGAAGTTAAAGCAACAACAGAAAAAAACCCGCAAAAACAAGCATTTTGGAAAGATCGACTAATTGAAAAGGCAGGTAAAGCTATTAGGGGGGGGTTAACTAAACTTCGCCTAATTTGGATTATGTTAAATTTAAGATATATCCACTGACCCACCAGACACCTTAAAAACTTAAATTAACGCGAGGCAAATCCAAGCACATCAGTTACACTCTCGAATCAAATCAAATAAACGAACTATAGAGGCTTTCAAGTATGGATGTGATGGAACGTATCGACGAAGCGGTCAAGAATAATCCCGTTGTCATTTTTATGAAAGGTTCGCCGCAAATGCCACAGTGCGGCTTTTCTAGTCGAGCGGCACAGGCATTAATGGCTTGTGGCGAAGAGTTTGCCTACGTTAATGTTTTAATGGATGCAGATATTTTTCAAAATTTACCGCGTTATGCAGATTGGCCTACTTTCCCGCAAATTTATATTAACGGCGAGTTGATTGGTGGTTGTGACATTACGCTAGAAATGTATGAAAACGGTGAGTTACAACAAGCTGTCAAAGACGCCGTCGCTTCCAAAAAAGCAAGCGATCCCGCATCTGCTGACAGTGGTGATAGTGCTGCCTAAGCCCTACTCCCCTATTCCCGCCCTTGACAAGGTTGGACAAAACCCATTGTCCAACCTCAGCGATTTACACCCTGATTTTCTCATGTATGTTCCATCCATAATCATAAAATTTGCTATGCTCCCCTTCTAGAAATCTGACATGCTCAGGCTATAAGGTTGCGGCTACGGGGCGGGATGAATACAATGCGCCTTTTCGACCTGTTGCTCTTGACGTGTTCGGACACACTTACTAAAGCATTCATCTATTTAGGAGTCCACTATGCCCTGGAATGAACCAGGTGGTAATAATCAGCAAGATCCTTGGACTGGCAAAAATAAGTCAAAAGGTAAGCACGACGCTGAAGAAATTATCAATAATTTGAACAAAAAACTGAACAGCTTATTTGGAGGCGGCAAGGGTGACGATGGTGGCGGCATGAGTGGCCCCAGTTTAAAAGTCATTGGTTTGGTGTTGCTGCTTGCTTTCGCAGGTTGGTTATTTTCAGGCTTTTACACTGTCGATGCTCGGGAAGAAGCATTGGTATTACGCTTTGGTAAGTATGTCAAAACAGTAGGTCCAGGCTTGCGTTGGCATATTCCTGCACCTATTGAGAGTGTGGAACGTGTTGATGTTACGCGCAACCGTAGCTCAGAAGATCGCAGTACCATGCTGACAAAAGATGAAAATATTGTAGATATTGCGGTGACGGTGCAATACCGTGTCAATAATGCTGAATTCTACAAGTTCAATGTTAGAAACCCTGATGCTGAAACCACGGCCAATCCAATTGATGGAACCTTGTATCAATCCATGCGTAGTGCCACCCGTGAGATTATTGGACGTAATGCAATGGATTATATTCTAGGCGATGGACGTGAGCAGATAGCTCAGGAAATTAAATCGCTGATGCAACAAATTTTGGATCGTTACAAAGTGGGTCTGGAAGTCTTGAAGGTAAACTTAACTTATGCGGAAGCGCCTGAAGCTGTTAAAGATGCCTTTGATGATGCCAATCGTGCCCGTGAGGATGCCAATCGTTTTCGTAATGAAGCAGATACCTACACCAATAAAGTCTTGCCAGATGCCCGTGGCCAAGCGGCTCGTTTATTGGAAGAAGCCCGCGCTTACCGCGAACGCTTGGTCGCCCGAGCGCAAGGTGATGCTTCACGCTTCCAGCAATTGGCTGTTGAGTATCAACGTGCTCCTGATGTGACACGTGAGCGCCTTTATTTAGAAACAATCGAAAATGTTATGCAAGGAACGCGCAAAGTCGTAATTGATAGCGACAACAATAATTTGTTCTATCTGCCTTTAGGCGGTAGCAGCTCATATTCACCCAGCAAAGCTAATATTCCTGCACCGGCGGGTATGGCTGCCATGGCTGCTCCTTTATTGAATCAACAATCGTCGCAGCGCCCCTCACAGAATGTAAGCGGGATGCGCCAACAGCGTAATCTATCATCTACAGGCAGGGAGGGTCGCCAATAATGGATATGAAAAAACCTATCCTAGCTATGGTTGGTTTATTGTTAGTGCTACTATTTTTAGCTTCATACACGGTCGATCAGCGAGAAAAGGCGATTGAGTTTCGCTTTGGTGAAATCCTCAAAGCCGATATTGGTTCCGGTTTACACTTTAAAATACCGTTTATAGAAACCGTCAAGAAGTTTCCTACCACGATACAAACTCTTAACTCACGTTCTGAGCGTTTTCTGACAGGTGAAAAGAAGTACGTATTGGTGGATTTTTTCGTCAAATGGCGGATCGATGATGTATCTACATTTTATCGTGCGACTGGTGGTGGTCGCCTTGAAGCAGCCGGAAGCCGTCTTGAGGATATTATGAAAGACGGTTTACGGAATGAATTTAGCCGCCGTACTATTGAAGAAGCTCTGTCAGAAGAGCGTGATGCTATTATGCGCGGTTTAGAGCAAAAATCTAATGAAGCGGCTAAGCAGTTAGGCATTGATATTATTGATGTGCGTGTCAGCCGTATTGATTTTCCTGAACAAGTTAGTGAATCTGTGTTTGAACGTATGCGCTCTGAGCGGCAACGGGTTGCCCAAGACTTTCGCTCTAGGGGGCAAGAAGAAGCCGAAAAGATCAAAGCGGCTGCTGACCGTAGTGCGATGGTCATTATGGCAGAAGCTTATAAAGAAGCTGAGCAAATTCGCGGTGAAGGTGATGCACAAGCTGCTGAAATTTATGCAAATGCCTATCAAATTGACTCTGAGTTCTTTGCGTTCTACCGTAGTCTGGATGCTTATCGTAAAACATTACGCCAAGATACCACCATGGTATTGAAGCCAGATTCAGCGTTTTTGCGTTATTTCCTAGGCGCAGGAGAAAGTCCTACAGCTAAACAAACAGCCGCTAAAAAGTCGGCTACAACAACAACGATTGCGCCCGATGTTAATGTTCTTCAGACACCGGCTACACCTGCTGAACCGGCTCAATTCGGTACTACGGGTGATACTACAGGTATGGCGACACAGTGAGTTTTGCCTGGACTGATTTGTTACATGCTTTGGCCCTCGTTCTCATTATCGAGGGTCTTTTGCCTTTCACCAAACCCGCCCTTCTTAAGAAAATCTATGCTCAGCTCCTGATTATGTCTGATAAAAGTATCCGGCTCAGTGGCTTAGCGAGTTTGCTGGCAGGTGTGCTGCTCTTATTATTAACCTGACGGAATCAAAGTTACAGTCATGTCCACTTCCGACCAATACTGGGCGCTCCCTGACGGGATTAGCGAGGCTTTGCCCGATGAAGCTTGGCGACTGGAAAATCTGCGCCGTGAATTACTGGATTTGTACTTAACTTGGGGCTATCGCCAAGTCATGCCGCCGTTGGTGGAGTATATGCAGTCTCTTAGCACTGGCTTGGGTTCTCATTTAGACGTGCAAACTTTTAAGGTGACTGATCAACTCAGTGGGCGCATGATGGGGATTCGTGCGGATATGACGCCGCAAGTTGCTCGGATTGATGCACACAAATTAAAAACGGAACACCCTAATCGCTTGTGCTATATCGGAACAGTTTTACGAACCCGTGCTTTTAATCAAGATGGTTCTCGTGCACCTTTGCAGGTTGGTGCAGAACTATTTGGGCACGCGGGTTTAGGCAGTGATTTGGAGGTTATTTCCTTATTATTAAATACACTGAACCATTGCAATGTGCCTGATATTACATTGGATATTGGTCACGTTAATATTTTTAGAAGCCTGTCACGCGAGGCAGGTTTCAGTCCAAACCAAGAGCGTGAATTATATGACCTGCTGGAGCGTAAGGCTCTACCAGATATTAGCTATTGGCTAAATCAACAAAGCAATTTATCCGCCAAATCCAAACATCATTTAGCACAACTGCCTTATCTGTACGGCTCAATCGAAGTGATTGATAAAGCCAAAGCAGCCTTTGCTGAGGCTGGTGAAGCGATTCGGGAAAGCTTGAATTATCTATCTGATTTGTTAGCGCGCTTACAGCAAGATTTTCCAAACTGTCATCTGCATGTCGACTTAACTGAGCTATCAGGTTATGACTATCATACGGGCGTTATTTATGCGGCCTATACGCCTGGCTGTGGTCAAGAAATAGCGCGGGGTGGACGTTATGATGGTGTCGGTAAATTATTTGGCCGTGACCGACCTGCCACCGGTTTTAGTACAGATTTACGCTTATTAAACCGCTATTATCGCAATGCACCTGCCCTACCCTTAAGCATTTGGGTGCCATATCACCAAGACCCCAAGCTAGCGACTAAGGTAGCCAAGCTGCGTCGACAAGGTTATTGCTTGATCCGACAATTAGATAATGATGCCAGTCAATCACCACCAGATGCCGCCGCTTGCAAGCAACGACTGGATTTAATCGATGGAGAGTGGCAACAGGTTACAGTGAATTCTGAAAACGGGAATTGAAACGCAGGAATTGAATCTCATGGGAAAAATTGTAGTTGTATTGGGTACTCAGTGGGGTGATGAAGGCAAAGGTAAAATTGTAGATTTGCTCACTGAAAACGCTGCGGCTGTTGTACGTTTTCAAGGCGGACACAATGCCGGACACACCTTGGTCATCGGCAATGAAAAAACGGTTCTACATTTGATTCCTTCTGGTATTTTGCGCTCGGGTGTGGAGTGTTTGATTGGCAATGGCGTGGTCTTATCACCGGATGCTTTATTAAAAGAATTGGCTATGCTGGAGTCTAAAGGTATACCGGCACGAGAACGCTTAAAACTATCAGCCGCCTGCCAATTGATTCTGCCTTACCATATAGCCATCGATATGGCGCGCGAAACAGCACGTGGTCACCAAGCTATTGGTACAACGGGTCGAGGTATTGGGCCTGCTTATGAAGACAAGATTTCTCGGCGCGGCTTACGGGTGGCGGATCTATTCCAGCAGGCGACATTTGCTGAAAAACTAAATAGCATTCTCGACTATCATAATTTCACCTTAAAAAATTATTATCAAGCTGAAACATTGGATAGCCAGCCGCTTCTGGAAGACTGTTTGTTAAAAGCTGAAGTGCTAAAACCCATGGTAGCCGATATACCTAGTCGTTTGGCAGAGCTACAACAGGCGGGTAAAGATATTATGATGGAAGGCGCGCAAGGCACGCTGTTAGACATTGATCATGGTACTTATCCCTATGTAACCTCTTCCAATACAACGGCGGGAGGCGTTTGTACTGGCTCCGGTGTTGGGCCTCGGGATATAGACTATATCTTGGGCATTACCAAAGCCTACACTACCCGAGTAGGTTCGGGACCCTTCCCTACAGAATTATTTGATGATGTTGGCCAGCGTCTGGCAAAGCGCGGTGTTGAGTTTGGCGCAACGACTGGACGAGCGAGACGGTGCGGCTGGTTTGATGCCACCCTATTACGGCGTGCCATGCAGATCAATACCGTCAGTGGTATCTGCATTACTAAATTGGATGTATTAGATGGCTTGAAAACGGTAAGGATTTGTACCGCTTATGAGCTAGATGGACAGCGTTTGGATATTCCTCCGGTAACGACCGAAGAGTTGGCTCGTTGCATACCCATTTATGAAGATATGCCGGGATGGGAAGAAAGTACCTTTGGCTTAACCAGCTATGATGCCCTACCCGCTAATGCTAAAGCTTATTTGCAACGCTTGGAAGCATTGACAACCACACCGATTGCTATTATTTCCACAGGGCCAGACCGCGAACAAACGATTGTTCTACAAGATCCGTTTGATGTATAAACTTGAGAAAAAGCCCCAAGGTTCAGTTCCTTGGGGCATGCCAACTACTCTGGGGTTAGTTTAGTAGTGGCGGGGGCTTTCACCGTTCTTACACTCGCTTCTGATAGCATTATTGCAGCAAGCGTGCCAGAATTTAACTCATTGATTATTAAATAAAATAAAAAATCAAGCTTAAATACTTAACTGACAGTAGTGACAAAAAGTGCTGCTTTCGTCAATTAATGACAAGAGATTGACAGCGTTTTCAGATGATTTGTCGAAAAACTTTTCATCTTATTTGCTGCAAATGGTTTAAATCAAAACAAACGCATGCGTATAATGCTTGCTAAATCAAAATTCTGGCTCAAATGCTTATGCAAGACAATTTTTTAAATAAGCTGATTTCAGCGCAAGCGCCTGTTTTCTGTTTTTTGGTAAATGGTATTAAGCTTGAAGGTTCGATTATTGCTTATGATCAATTTTCGATCATATTAGCTTCGAACCGTGATGAGGCTAATGCACAACTAATCATGAAGAGTGCTGTTTCAACTATCGTACCAAAATCCGATGTTAGTATAACGCCTCTTTCCTACTGACTCATTTAATGACTTAAAAAAAAAGGATGTATTCATGGTAGATGCAATCAAGATTCTTGGCAGCCTCTTAGGTAGCGGTGTTTTATCCAAAGGTTCGGGCAATAGTGCTTTGGGTACATTGCTAACGTCAGCCCTTTCATCCGCTATGGGCGGCGGTCGTAGCGGTGGTGCTGCTGACATCCTAGGAGGTTTACTCGGTGGTGGGCAAAGTAGCGGCTCAGCCGGTGGTCTTGGCAGTATGCTCGGTGGCCTGCTAGGCGGTGGTGGTCAACAGCAGCCTGCTCCTCAAGGTGGTGGTATGGCTGATATTCTTGGCGGCTTGTTAGGTGGTGGACAAAGTGGTCATCAGGCTCAAGCAGGCAACAGCTTGGGGGGAGCATTAGGTAACCTGCTAGGCGGTGGTCAAACTGGCTCTAATGGCGCAGCACTGGGCGATTTGTTGAGTGGCGCTTTGGCAAAATATGGCCAAGGTCAAGCAGTAGGAGCACAATTAACCAATGATCAGGTTTTGCCAAATGCAGTCGATACACAGGAAGCTGAGCAGCAAGCTATGGTACTGATTCGTGCCATGATTAATGCTGCTAAGTCAGATAATCAAATTGATGATACAGAACGCGAGAAAATTCTGTCACGCTTGGATGGTTTGAGCCAAACTGAATTGGCCTTTATTCGCACCGAGTTGGAATCACCTCTGGATGTCGATGACTTTATTCACAGTGTGCCACGCGGTATGGAACAACAGGTTTATACTGTGTCGCTAATGGCTATCGATTTGGATACACAGTCTGAAGCGCGTTATTTGCACCAACTGGCTCAAGGGTTCAATTTGGATCCCCAAACTTGCAATGAAATTCATGCTCAATTAAACGCACCCGCATTATACTCCTAATCTCACTGTTTACTGTTTATAGCGGTAAAGGCCTGTCCCTAGGGATGGGCTTTTTTATTGGGGTATTTTCATGTTGTTGTTTATTTTAGCACTGATTGCAGGTTTGGCACTGCTAACTTGGAGTTCTGAACAATTTGTTTCCGGCTCAGTTAACTTGGCTAGAATTACTGGCCTCTCACCATTGGTTATTGGTATGGTAGTCATGGGTTTTGGCACTTCGGCACCAGAGCTATTGGTTTCTGCCAATGCGGCACTCAATGGCTCTCCTGGTTTGGCTTTAGGCAATGCTATTGGCTCGAATATCGCCAATATTGCTCTGATTTTAGGTACAACCGCCCTACTCGCTAGCTTAGCTGTCAATGTAACGCTGACACGTATGGAAATACCCGCACTATTTTTTGCGGCTATTTTATCGTGGCTATTCATGGCGGATGGCTTTAGCAGTCGCTTGGACGGTTTTTTACTACTATTGACCTTGTGTTTTATTTTATTCTGGTTTTTACGTTGTGCCAAAGCTGCCAGCACAACGCATTTGGCCATCGCCGAAGATGCCCCTGTGGATATGCGTAAAAGTGTAGCCATCTTTTGGACGCTGACAGGCTTGCTATTCTTGATAGTAGGCTCACGTTTATTGGTCTGGGGCAGTAGCGGTATTGCGAGTTTACTTGGAGTCAGTGATTTAGTGATTGGGCTAACAATAGTGGCTATTGGCACCAGTCTACCCGAGCTAGCCGCCTCTTTGGTCAGTGTGCGTAAGGGACAGGCTGAAATGGCCATAGGCAATATTATTGGCTCTTGCTTATTTAATAACCTTGCTGTCATTGGCTTAGCCGTTTTATTACACCCCCTCAGTACGCCTACTGAACTATTAAGCAGAGACATGCCTATTATGTTGGGGCTTTATGTCCTGCTGGTCATTTTTTTGTTTACACCCCCTCAACGTTACAGCATTAGCCGTTGGGAAGGTGGCTTACTGTTGTTAGCATTCATCGCTTATCAATGGCTTTTGTATCATAGTCAGACAGCTTAGTTAAAACAGTACAACTATCAGAATTAGGTCTTAGGGGAAAAGCCAAGGTGCATACTGAAACCGACATGAAAGCATTGGCACGCGCTGTTATTGAAGCAGAAATCTGTGCTTTGCAAGCCTTGCCAGAGCGTATTGATTCACAATTTGTTGCTGCCTGTGAGGCTATTTTGGCTTGCAAAGGGCGGGTTATTGTGACCGGCATGGGCAAATCGGGGCATATTGGCAGTAAGATTGCCGCAACATTAGCCAGTACAGGTACACCAGCCTTTTTTGTTCATCCAGGTGAAGCCAGTCATGGTGATTTAGGCATGATTGTACCGGGTGATGTCATTATTGCCTTGTCGAATTCGGGAAGTACTGGCGAGCTACTCGCTATTATGCCTATCGTCAAACGTTTAGCCGTAAAGCTAATTGCTATGACAGGTAATCCCGCCTCGGAATTGGCACGTTTAGCCGACTATCATATCTATACAGGGGTTGAACATGAAGCCTGTCCGCTGGGCTTAGCGCCTACTTCCAGCACGACCGCTGCTTTAGTCATGGGAGATGCTTTGGCGATTGCTTTATTAGACACACGCGGTTTTACCGTTGAAGATTTTGCTCGTTCTCACCCAGGTGGGCGATTAGGTCGCCGCCTATTAGTGCATGTTAAGGATATTATGCACACGCAAGAGCGTATTCCTACCGTAGCTCAACAGGCGGATATACAAGAAACTATTCTGGAAATGACTCGCCAAGGTTTTGGCATGACAGCAGTACTGGATGAGCAGAATCAGTTGCTGGGTGTGTTTACGGATGGTGATTTGCGCCGCTCGTTTGAGAGTGGGATTGATTTAGGCCAGCATCAGGTAGTTGATCTAATGACGCGACAATTTCACTCTATTACGGAAGATGCTTTGGCAGTTGCAGCACTGAATTTAATGCAGGAAAAATCGATTACTGTTTTACCTGTGATGCGTGAACGACAGATTGTGGGTATTATCCACATGCATGACTTATTACGCGCAGGAATCAGTTAATGAAAAAAACAACGAATCTACAGCAAAACCAACACGCTGAACAGATTGAATTACTTATTCTGGATGTCGATGGTGTACTGACAGATGGTAGCTTGTTTTATGATAATAATGGCAGTGAATACAAAGCATTCAACTCGCGCGATGGACATGGTTTGCGCATGTTGCAAGATCAAGGTATACAAGTTGCTTTATTAACGGGTCGGCAATCAGCTTTAGTGTCACACCGTGCGGCTAATTTAGGCATTGCAGAAGAATTAGTTTTTCAAGCTTATCGTGACAAGCGCCCTGCTTTTCAAGCGATTCTGGAAAAAACTGGACTGAATGCTCAACAATGTGCCTATGTGGGTGATGATGTAATAGATTTGCCTGTTATGATGCAAGTAGGTTTGCCTATTGCTGTGGCAGACGCTCATCCTTTTGTGTTGCAGCATGCAGCGTGGATCACCGATGCACCCGGGGGGCGTGGTGCAGTTAGAGAAGTCTGTGAACAATTACTGGCCGCTAAAGCTTGTTTGCAAGACGTATTAAATAGTTATTTGCAATGAGAGGATTCTTGGCCATTTTAGTTGGATTATTGGCGATTTTAGTCTTGCATCACTTGCAAGATTATTGGAAAACATCCTCATCTGAAACCTTTAGTCAGGATTATGAGTCTATCGATTACTATTTAACGGATTTTAGCTTACAAGCCATCAATCCTGAGGGTATGGTCAGCCATGAAATTAAGGGTCGTTACCTAGGACACTGGCAAGAAAAACAGTCCAGTTACATTATTGAGCCACGTATTGTTAGTAAGCGCGTTAGTGTTAAGGCATCAGAAACTCAGCTAGGAAATCAGCTAAGTGATGCAGCTATTTTGCAAGCGAATGAAGCCTTGTTGGATCATGCAGCGGAGCAAGTTGAGTTGACTGGACAAGTACGCATTGCAGCTAATAGTGATACGCATCAGGCTGACTTTGAAATGACGACCGATAGCCTGCTTTATCAATTGTCTGAGCAACAGTTAAGTAGTGAAGAAACTGTTCATATCACCGCGCCAGGTCTTGTTTTACAGGGCAAAGGACTCAATAGTAAACTGGATGAGGCTTATTTGAGATTAAATTCCCATGTTAAATCAATTTATCAAACTCAAGCCATTGATAAACCTTAAAAGAAACTGGCTATTGGGTTTATTGATGCTATTAGGTTCTGCGCCTGTTTGGGCATTAAGTAACGATGTGGAAAAGCCCGTTACGATTGAGTCAGATTCTGTTGTATTTAATAAACAAACGGGTAGCGCTACCTATGCGGGCAATGTTGAGATTGCCCAAGGCACTTTGAAAATTACCGCTAGCCGTATTGAAATTGTTGCACCTAATAATGAAATGCAAACCATTCGTGCCACCGGTGTTCCCGTCAAGTTTCAACAAACAATGGACAATGGTCGCCAAGCCGTAGGTAATGCACGTTTATTGCAATATTTTGTCTTGCAAAAACGCTTGGTACTAGCCGGTGAAGCACGTTTAATCCAAGATCGTGATACCTTTACCAGTAACCGTATTGAGTATTCCATTGCAACAGGTGAATTAAAGGCAGGCAATATTGCCAATAAAAATAAAGGACAGCCACAGCAGCCTGCGGGTCGTGTCAAAGCCATTTTCTATCCCAGCAATAAAGCACGTTAATGAGTGTACTGAGCGCCGAACATTTACAAAAAAGCTATAAAAAACGCCAGATTCTTAAAGATGTTAATCTGTATGTTAAGCAAGCTGAAGTGGTCGGTTTACTAGGGCCTAATGGTGCGGGTAAAACGACTTGCTTTTATATGATTGTGGGTCTGGTGGGTGCGGATGGCGGAAAAATTCTGCTGGATCATCAAGATATTACGCATGCTCCCATGCACGTGCGAGCAAAGGCAGGTTTGGGTTACTTAGCTCAAGAAGCGAGTGTGTTTCGCAAAATGACGGTGGAAAATAATATTTTAGCCGTACTGGAATTACGCAAACACTTGAATCGTGGGCAACGTCGTCAGATACTGGAGCAACTGCTGGAGGAATTTCAGGTAGGACATTTGCGATACTCCTTAGGCATTAGTTTATCTGGAGGGGAGCGTCGCCGAGTAGAAATAGCACGTGCACTAGCCAGTAACCCACAATTTATTTTGTTGGATGAACCTTTTGCTGGCGTTGACCCCATTTCTGTACTAGAAATACAGAAAATCATTTGTCAGTTGGTGAAGCGGAATATTGGTGTTTTAATTACCGATCACAATGTGCGTGAAACTTTGGGTATTTGTCACCGAGCTTATATTTTGAGTGAAGGGCGTATCCTAGCAGAAGGTTCGCCAGAAGCGATTTTGGCGAACGAACAAGCACGCCAAGTTTACTTGGGTGAGAATTTTCAGTTATAACATCAGTTGTAACAATGGATTGCGAGCTATTGTTATAACGGTACTTGCCACTTTTTCCTGCGAGCTTTGTCTAGGCAAAGTTTTAGGATAGTATGTGGATATGATGAAGTTTGTTTTTGTTCGAATCTGGAAAAAAGAATAACAATGCTCAGACAAGGATTGGAGATACGGATAGGACAAACCCTGTCCATGACCCCGCAGCTTCAGCAGGCTATTCGTCTGCTGCAATTATCGTCTATTGAATTACAGGAGGAAATCCAACAAGCTTTGGAGGAAAACCCTCTGCTGCAATTAGGCAATGAAGAAACCTTAAACACTGCCGAGACAGCCAAACAAGCAGAAGAAACAGATACGCAAGCTAATATTGATAATACTGAGCCTGATTTTGGTGATAATGATGTCAGCGGCGAGATCATGGATGATATACCGGCTGATATGGGTATAGATTCTACGTGGGATGATGTTTATGACAGTCATTCACCCTCTGCTGCTGCTTCTACTTCTGCTAGCGATAGTGATTTAGATCACCAAGCTTTTCTGGAAAATCAGGGCAAGCTAGGTGAAGCGCTTGAAGAGCATCTACTCTGGCAGATACGCATGAGTAGTCTTTCTGCCACTGATAAGCGCATTGCAGAGCTTATTGTACAATCACTGGATGATGCGGGTTATCTGTGTGAGAGTCTGGAGGATATTCTCCAAAGCTTGCAGGATGAATTGCTGGTCGAGCTAGAAGATATTGAAATGGTGTTAAAATATGTTCAGCACCTAGATCCTCCAGGCGTTGCCGCGCGTCATTTAGGCGAATGCCTGTTGCTACAGTTAGAACAGCAACCGCAAACAGATTTGCATCTTCTGGCCAGACGTTTGTTACAAAAGCATCTAGACTTAATGGAAAAGCGGGATTATAAAGAATTAAAGAAGCGTTTAAAAATAGATCAATCCGTACTGGAGGACATCATTATTTTATTGCGAACGCTACAACCCAGACCAGGGAATGCTTTTGCAGGTAAAGCAACGGATTATATTACTCCTGATGTTTTTGTGCATAAAGTGCGCGATCAGTGGATTGTTTCGTTAAACAATCAAGTGATGCCTGATCTGCAAATTAATCAAACCTATGCTGGTATGATTGGCCAAGTAAAAAACAGCCAAGATGCCAGCTATCTAAAAAATAATTTGCAACAAGCGCGCTGGTTGATCCGTAGTGTAGAAAATCGTAATGTCACTATATTGAACGTCGCTAAAGCAATAGTTGAACGTCAGAATGCTTTCATGCAATATGGTGAACAGGCCATGAAGCCGCTCATACTCAAGGATATTGCCGAGGAGTTGGAAATGCACGAATCAACGGTCTCACGTGTGACAAGCAATAAATATATGCACACGCCGCGCGGTATCTTTGAATTCAAATACTTTTTTTCCAGTCAGTTAGATACAGACACTGGTTCTAGCTGCTCTTCGACGGCCATCCGCGCCATAATCAAACAATTAATTGACAAGGAGAATAGCAAAAATCCACTCAGCGACAGCACCCTTAGCCAATTATTGAAAGAACAGGGTATTAATGTTGCCCGTCGCACCGTCGCCAAGTATCGTGAGGCCATGCTTATTCCCTCTTCCCATGAGCGGAGAAGCTTGGTAACGAGTTAATCTAATCTGCACGCAGGCTCAACATTCCGTTGGGGAAAGGCAGATGTTATTAATGACCTGAAGAAGGAGTTTGTTTATGCAACTAGAGATTACCGGTCATCACATCGAGGTAACTCCTGCACTGAAAAATTACATTCAAGACAAGCTGCAACGTATCGAGCGCCATTTTGATCAGGTGCTGAATATCCATGTTATTTTGGAAGTGGAAAACAAGATGCAGCACTCGGCAGAAGCTTCTATTAATGTCAGTGGCAACCAGTTTTTCGCCAATGCAAAAGAGGGAAATATGTATGCTGCAATAGATAGTTTGCTGGATAAACTGGATCGTCAGGTCTTGAAGCATAAAGCCAAGCTAAAAGATCATCATAAAGAACCCCATGCCCATCGTGATATTCAGTTACAGATGGCTGCCGGGGCAGAGTGATTGATAAAGCAAGCAAGCGAGTGATTGAATGGATATTGTTACCCTTTTGTCCACGGATAACATTGCGTGTGAAACTGAAAGCTCCAGCAAGAAGTGTGCACTGGAACATCTTGCTGCGATGTTGGCAGAAAATGGCAGTAATAGTGCTTATACCTATGAGGCCATTTTTGATGCTTTGATTGCACGTGAAAAACTGGGTAGCACTGTGTTGGGGAATGGCATAGCCATTCCTCACGCCTGTCTTGAGGTCGCTTACCCCAAGGCTGCGTTGCTACTGTTGGAAGAAGGTCTAAAAATGGACGCACCCGATAAAAAACCAGTCGGTGTTATTTTGGCCTTGATTGTTCCCAAAGGATCGGGAGAGTCTCATTCGCTGTTAAGTGAGTTCGCGGCTCTGCTAAATCATAAAAGTACTTATGGAAAATTGCTGGAGTTACGTGACCCACAGCTCATACAGGACTATCTACACCATTTGTTTAATCAAGGCATGGCTGCTTAGGGTAAGCCTTATCTGCCATGCAAATCTTTATTATCAGTGGCATGTCTGGAGCCGGAAAAAGTTACGCGCTCCAGATTTTAGAGGGTGTCGGCTTTTACTGCATAGACAACCTTCCTTCCCAATTGATTGAAGCTTTGTTAAAAACACCACAAATTGCTGGTTTAGAACGATTAGCAATCGGTATTGACATACGCGGTGGTAAACAAAGTCTACAAGCAATTCCCAATACATTGGCATGTATTCGGCAACAGCACCCTCACACACAACTCATATACTTATACGCCAAGCCGGAAATATTATTAAAACGCTATAATGAAACTCGCCGTACTCATCCCCTCGCTAAAGAGGAAAAAGAACTCGCGCGTGCTATTCAGCTTGAAACACAATTACTGTCGACACTGGCGGAACAAGCGGACTGGCGGCTTGATACCTCAAGCAGCAGTATTTATGAACTAGCTTGTTTATTGCGACAGCGACTCTCACCGCAGGCTACCTTAAACCCCTCATTGCTCTTTCAGTCATTTGGCTTCAAGCATGAAGTACCTAGTGATTCTGACTTTGTATTTGACATGCGTTGTCTGCCTAATCCTTACTGGGTTCCTGAATTACGTTCTTTAACGGGGCAAGATCAAGCCATCGTTACTTGGCTAGAACAGCACGAACGAGTGAATCAGATGTATCTAGCTGTCCGTGATTTCCTTTCATTTTGGATGCAAGATTTGGAAAACTGCCAACGTGCTTACGTGACCGTTTCCATTGGTTGCACAGGCGGTCGACATCGTTCTGTCTACATAACTGAACGCCTGTATCGATATTTTAAAAAACATCTAGGTGACTCTGTTTTGCTGCGCCATCGTGAGCTATGAAGCCAAATTCATCATAATCATTATAAATACTTATTCTCAAATTCTAATTATTTATTGGTAATAAAGTCTATTGCGGCCTAAATACCCATACAGCATGCACTTTGTTTGAAAAAAGCGAAGGCAATGCTTTGTTTATGAACAGAGAGAATTTATGGAAAAATTAACCCTTCCCGAAATCAGCAGGAAGCTGATAGGCCTTGTCATGCTATTGACAATGTTTTTCCTGTTAACAACACCTGCCACTGCGGCTGGGTGTCACAACTTAAGTAGCTCAACATTAGAACGCAAAGCCAATAATTACAGCAAGACTATTCGTAGTGCATCTCATCGCTATGGCGTACATGAGGATTTAATCAAAGCGGTTATTACGGTGGAGAGTTGTTTTCAACGCAAAGCACGTGGTTTAGATGGTGAAAAGGGTTTAATGCAATTAATGCCTGGCACTGCTCGCCGTTTTAATGTCAAGCGCGGCTATAATTCCTGGGAAAATGTACATGCTGGTGCTAAATACCTGAGTTATCTAATAAATCGTTATGGAGGTGATACTGAACGAGCGATTGCGGCTTATAATGCAGGTGAGGGTCGCATAAAGCGGCATGGACGTATCTTTAATCGTGACTATGTCCGCAAAGTAATGACGGCGTATGGAAAGTTTTCTGGTAAACCTAGGCGTGCTTTAAGAAAATCCAGATCAAGTTCCGCTGCTAGAAAAGCTTCTAAACGACGCAGTAAAGCGCGTAAAAAATCTGCTAGAGCAAGATCAGCTAGAAGCACGCGGCGAGCTGTCTCTAGAAGATCGAAATCTACTCAAAACCGCTCTGCTCGTAGTCATAAAACTAAGGCTAGACGAGCTGTCGTTCACCGCCGCCAAACTAAAACCCGTGCCCTGCCCTGGCGTGACAAGGCGCGTACTCATCGTAGTCGTCCGGTTCGCCAAGCAGCAGCACCTAGAGCTACACGTTCTGCACACTCCAACAGACGGCAAGGCGCTTATTTCAGAGTGCGGGCAGGTCATACTGTGTATGAGGTTATGCGGCAAACAGGCGTACCTGTTAATAAGATTATCCGTCTCAATGGCTTAAAAGCCCCTTATCATCTTCAGACAGGCCAACGATTGCGTTTACGCTAGTCGCTGAGAGACTTGCTTCGGGTCTGGTAAAGTTTAGAATAGACGCTTTTAATCAGTAAGCGACTGACTGACTGCATGACAAACTTTGCCAAGACCTAAGCTTATTTTTACCTCCCGAATTCTATTATTTATGTGGTGACTTGATAGGTTTACAAGCAAATCAATGAATTAAAACTAATCCTAATCCAAAGATAATGACTGCTGTAAAAGATCAACTGGAAACCTTACGCGCGCAAATCCGCTACCATAATCACCGTTACTATGTGCTGGATGATCCAGAAGTGCCTGATGCAGCTTACGATCGTTTATTTCGTCAGCTACAAGCGCTTGAAGCTGAGCATCCCGAATACATTACAGCAGATTCACCCACTCAGCGGGTGGGTGGGCATCCTTTGGATGCTTTTAATGAAGTTCAGCATCGCCTGCCTATGTTATCGCTTGGCAATGTTTTCAATGAAGAAGAATTGGTGGCTTTTGATAAGCGTGTACACGAGCGCCTCGGTATAGAAGCACCATTGGATTATGTTGCTGAACCTAAATTGGATGGGCTGGCTATCAGCCTATTATATGAGAAGGGTCAACTTATCAGAGCAGCAACTCGTGGCGACGGAGAAAGTGGCGAGGATGTCACGCAGAATGTGCGTACTATCCATGCAGTACCTTTGCGTTTATTGGGTAAATCTTGGCCGCAAGTATTGGAAGTACGCGGCGAAGTTTATATGCCTAAAGCCAGCTTCAACGCTTTGAATGAGCGACTTGCTAGGGAAGGCGCAAAAACCTTTGTCAATCCACGCAATGCAGCGGCTGGCAGTTTACGCCAGTTAGACGCACGTATTACAGCTCAGCGTCATCTAAGTATATTTTGCTATGCACTCGGTTGGGTGGAAGGTGCAGAGATGCCGGATACGCATTACGCTATTTTACAGTGCTTGCAGGACTGGGGTTTTAGGGTATCGCCTGATATTAAACAGGTACAAGGTGTTGCAGGCTGCATGGCATATTATGAAGCTATCGGTAGCCGTCGTGCCAGCTTGCCTTATGCGATTGATGGTGTGGTTTATAAAGTCAATGCCATTACTTTACAGCAAAAGTTGGGTTTTGTTAGCCGTGCGCCACGTTGGGCTATTGCCCACAAGTTTCCAGCACAAGAAGAAATGACAACACTGGAAGCGGTGGATTTTCAAGTCGGTCGTACGGGAGCTTTAACTCCTGTGGCACGGCTACAACCCGTTTTTGTCGGCGGTGTTACAGTGAGTAATGTCACCTTGCACAATATGGATGAAATCGAGCGTAAGGCGATTTGCATACAAGATAAAGTCATTGTTAGACGTGCGGGTGACGTTATTCCTGAAGTGGTGCGGGTGGTATTGGAACAGCGCCCTAAACATACCGTAGCCATCGCCTTACCAAAGCACTGTCCCGTTTGTGGTTCGGAGGTGCAACGCCTTGAAGATGAAGCGGTTGCTCGTTGTACGGGTGGTTTGTATTGCCCCGCTCAAGTCAAGGAAGCCATTAAACATTTTGCGTCACGTCGTGCCATGAATATTGATGGTTTAGGCGATAAACTGGTCGAACAATTATTTGACACAGGACTGATTAAGCATGTCGATGATCTCTATCGCCTAAACGCAGAACAACTGGTCGCCCTAGAGCGTATGGCAGAAAAATCAGCTAATAATTTGCTCAATGCTTTGGAAAAAAGCAAAGCAAGCACACTGGAACGTTTTATCTTTGCTTTAGGAATTCGTGAGGTTGGCGAATCGACCGCAAAACGGTTAGCACACCACTTTGGCTCATTGGAAGCACTATTGGCTGCTAATGAAGAAAGCTTGCTGGCAATTCATGATGTAGGGGCGATTATGGCTCAGCACATTGTGGCTTTTTTCCGCGAAACGCATAACCTAGATACTATCAAGCAGCTACGTGAATTAGGTATTCATTGGCAGGATTATGAAGTGCAGTCTAATCAAACAGCGCTGCCATTGCATGGGAAAACTTATGTTATTACAGGCACTTTGAGTCGTCCACGCGATGAAATCAAGACTGACTTAGAGGCTTTAGGCGCTAAAGTTTCGGGTAGTGTTTCAAAAAAAACCACCGCCTTGATTGCAGGCAAAGAAGCAGGTTCCAAACTGGAAAAAGCACGTCGTTTAGACGTAAAGGTACTAGATGAAATCGCTTTGGCAGAATTATTGAGTAACATGGCGAAATAATAAGCGCCACAGTAGTCCTCCCCATACTAAGGTACATCTTCTAACAACAGATACCCATCCCTAAGTTTGTTTAGATAATTTGGTTGCATTGCCAATAAAAATACCTGTTTGCTTATTTACGATTTCCTACCCATGCGCTAGGATAAAGCTCCAAACTTCAAGTTCATATATTTTTCAGCTTTTATTAGCTTGCTTGAACCTTAAGCGCTGTTGAACACACCAATAAATAAAAATCCAATGTAGAAACTTGTTAAGTTGCTATGGTTGACATGGGCAGGGCGGTAGCGTGCTAAACCTTATTATAAATCAATTTCTTACATGAAAACAATTGAACAATCCACTATTGCCATTATTGGCTTAGGCTATGTTGGCCTGCCACTGGCAGTCGAGTTTGGCAAGCTTATACCTACGATCGGCTTTGATATTAATCAGGCGCGTATTGAGGAATTAAAAGGTGGCAATGATCATACACTGGAAACTACGCCTGATGAACTGCAAGCCGCCAAACGCTTGCGTTATAGCGCACATTTGGATGATTTGCGTAATGCCAATGTTTTTATTGTGACCGTGCCAACGCCGATTGATGAACACAAACGCCCCGATTTAACGCCTTTACTAAAAGCTAGTGAAAGCATTGCTAAGGTTATTAAACAAGGCGATGTAGTGGTCTATGAATCTACCGTTTACCCTGGGGCAACAGAGGAAGATTGTATTCCGATCATTGAGCGGGTTTCCGGTCTGACCTTTAACAAAGACTTTTTTGCAGGCTACTCTCCAGAACGGATTAACCCCGGTGACAAGAAGCACCGCCTGCCAACTATTAAAAAAGTCACCTCCGGTTCTACCATCGAGGTGGCTGATTTTGTGGATGCACTGTATCAACGCATTATCACCGCAGGCACGCACAAAGCGAGCAGCATCAAAGTGGCGGAAGCTGCCAAGGTGATTGAGAATACGCAACGGGACTTAAATATTGCCCTGATTAATGAGCTGGCGGTCATTTTCAACCGCATGGGCATTGATACTGAAGCGGTATTACAGGCTGCTGGAACCAAATGGAACTTCCTGCCCTTCCGCCCTGGTCTGGTCGGTGGGCATTGTATCGGAGTTGACCCTTATTATCTGACCCACAAAGCACAGTCTTTGGGCTATCACCCGGAAGTGATTCTGGCTGGACGACGCATTAATGACGGCATGGGAGTCTATGTAGTATCGCAATTAGTTAAGGTGATGCTGAAAAAGCGTATTCAGGTTGAAGGTGCGAGCGTACTGGTGATGGGCTTGACCTTTAAGGAGAACTGCCCTGATTTGCGCAACACCCGCGTGGTGGATATTTTGAAAGAGTTGTACGATTACAATATTGTGGCGGATGTCTATGATCCTTGGGTTTCTGTTGAAGAGGCACAACATGAGTATCAGGTGACGCCGATCACGCAGCTTGAGCAGGGCAGATACGATGCGATTATTTTGGCGGTTTCCCATCAGGAGTTCCGCGACATGGGGATTAAAGCCATTCGTCAACTGGGTAAAGCCAGTCAGGTTGTGTACGACTTAAAGTATCTGTTCCCTGCTGAGGTGACTGACCTACGGCTTTAACTGTCCATAGTCGGAAATCTCCCCCCTCCCACCATTAAAGTAAACTTTTTATATGACTGCTTACGAAAACTTACTCTCTGCTCTACCCTCCCAAGCTAAAACATGGCTGATCACCGGTGTGGCAGGTTTTATTGGCTCTAATCTGCTGGAAACCTTATTGAAGCTGGATCAGCGTGTAGTGGGTTTGGACAATTTCGCCACCGGCTATCAGCATAATCTGGCTGAAGTACAATCCTTGGTCAGTGCCGAGCAGTGGGCAAACTTTCGCTTTATTCAGGGGGATATTCGGCAGTTGGCGGATTGCCGTACGGCTTGTGAAGGGGTGGATTATGTATTGCATCAGGCCGCATTGGGGAGT
>PDWI01001184.1_pt1 | contig 42441 bp, 36 predicted proteins | sample 1430891 | NCBI WGS metagenome assembly PDWI01 (sample SAMN01162508, study PRJNA174530) | Oral metagenome, whole genome shotgun sequencing project. | biome: Marine environment; feature: Marine mammal; material: Swab sample of the gingival sulcus; isolation source: swab sample of gingival sulcus... | reverse complement strand
CTTATTAAAACAGGACTCAATTTTGGCAACAATGCGGTGGGTATATTTGCGTTTTTAGGTGCATTAATGGCGACTTTTTTAGTTATGATAATAGCCAATACTGGAACTAAGGCTACAACGACTAAATTACTATTAGCAGGACTTGCAGTAAGTTCTGTATTTTCAGCATTTTCAAGTTTTATAATATTTTTTACAAATGATAAAGAGGGCATAAAAACAATAACTTATTGGCTGATGGGGAGTCTTGCTGGTGCAAAATGGGAATCTATATGGATAATATATATCGTAGTTATTCTTGGAAGTATATTTTTTGTAACACAGTATAGGACGCTTAATTTAATGCTACTCGGAGATGATGTAAGTATAACTTTAGGTACAAATTTACATCGCACTAGGCAAATATATATGGCGGTAACTGCTATGATGATAGGGTTTGTCGTGTTTTCATCGGGGATTATAGGTTTTGTTGGACTGATAATACCCCATATTGTCAGATTGTTTTTTGGTTCTAACCATAAAAAGGTACTCCCGATTTGCTTTATTCTAACCATAAAAAGGTACTCCCGATTTGCTTTATGTTTGGAGCTATATTTTTAGTTTGGGCAGATGTTGTTTCAAGAATAATCATACCATATACAGAGTTGCCCATTGGTATATTAGTTTCAATGATTGGTGCTCCTACATTTGTGTATTTGATGGTTAAAAAAGCATCTGAAGCGGGAGGTAATCTATAATGAAATGTCATGTTAATACGTTTATTTCCCTTTACAATAAAAAAATGATTAAGTTGAGGGGGTATTATGAGCATAATATGTAAAGATGTCTCCATAGACTTAGGTGGCAAAAGAATAGTAGATAAAATAAATGCCAACTTTGAAACTCTAAAATTTATTGGTGTTATAGGACCAAATGGAAGTGGAAAGTCAACTCTTTTAAAATCCATATACAGAACTCTGCATATATCTGAGGGAGCTATCTTTTTAGATGATAAAAATTTAAATGAATACCCTTATAAAGAATCTGCACAAAAGATGGCAGTGGTCGCACAGCATAATGATTATAATTTTGATTTTACGTGCTTAGAAGTTGTTTTAATGGGGCGTTCACCGCATAAAAAATATATGCAATCAGATAATGAACACGATTATAATATTGCTTTTAAGTCTTTAGAACAAGTTGAAATGCTTGATTATAAAGATAGACAATTTTCTACATTGTCGGGTGGGGAGCAACAGAGGATAATATTAGCGAGAGCTTTATGCCAACAGACAAAATATTTGATTTTAGATGAACCAACAAATCACCTTGATATAAGACATCAATTAGATATTTTAAATTTGGTTAAAGGGCTTAATATAACAGTTATATCTGCTATACATGACCTTAATATAGCACTTAGATATTGTGATTATATATATACTTTAAAGTCTGGTACTATAAGATATGCGGGAGTACCAAAAAATGTGTTAACACCAAGTATAATAAAAGAAATATACGATGTTAAATGTCATATATTAAAAGACGAAAAAGCACAAAAAGAAGTGATTAGCTTTTTTTAAATGTTAACACTAATCTCAAATAAGAATGTATATTGAGTTATACCAGTTTATATCCCTCAAATGACTGTATAATAACTTCATATTAAATATATGTATTACGAAAAAGTAACATTTTCTCTTAAAACCTTGATTTTTTATAAATTAAGTATAGAATATAGTTGAGAGATTATATCAATTTGAATAAGTAGGTGATAATATGATGTCCAAAATTAACAGATATAGAATGATGCAAACGATGTTTTATCCTCGTATGTCATCTACTAGTGCAAAAAATAATAATTTAGGTAAATCATTTGATGTCGCTATAAATTCTAATAAATCAAGATTTGATAGTATAGTTGACACTAGATTATACTCTAAGATTAATAAATCATTGCAAGATTTTCAAAAGAAACTTAGAGCTGTTCATTATGGTGCTGATGAGTTGTTAAATTTAACAAGTGATATTAAAACTCCTGTGTCAAAAGAGTATGGACAGAAACTTAGTGAAAAGGGAGCGGTGTTATCAGAAGCTCTTGAAGAATTAAATAGAACATTTATTAATCCTAGATTTAAAAAAACGGGTAAAACAGTTGAAAAAATGACCGTTGCATTTGAAAAAGGAAAAGAATATTGGGAAAAAATAGGAATATCATTTAATAAAAAAGGTAAGTTCAGCCTTGATTTAGAAAAATTTTCTAACGTTGCAAATAATGACCCTAAGTCTGTTATAGATGGTATATCTAAATTAAAAGGTATGGCTGGAGAAGTTAAAAAATCTACCAATATATCTAAAAAAGATCAATATAAAGAAGCTATGGCGTGGTATATGAAAACCAAACCTGATAGATTTAATGTAAACAACTATACTGTAAGCGGTACTAATCTAAACTATTCGTTTTCGGATAGTAAAGGTTCTGTTATAGATGGATTTATATAAAAATTTTTATATAATTAAAATAATTTATTAAGAAAATATAAAGTAAAATTAAAATGATAATATAATAACAATAGCATAAATATAAATATTATGAATATAAATAATTTCAATTCAAAAAAAGAACCCATGAAAATTAAGAGTCGCAAAATAACTTATATTGTCGCTATGCAATGGATGGCTTTTGTTGTAGCTATTGTTGCATTTTTATTTTTTGTAGCATCATATTTAGGCTTTGTGAAATACGAACCTAAATTTGTAATCCCAAATTTAGTTGCATTATATGGATTGTTAATAGGAATTACTGGTTTATTAAAATCTTCTAAAGACAGATTGTCTTTGTATTATATATTTTTATCAATATGGATTTTTGTAATTGTAAATTATATCGCTTTTAAATTTTGAATAATTACTAGGAGTTTAAAATATGTTAGGTATAAACACAGTTTATTTAAGTGTTGCAGATGCTAAAGAATGGGGATTTAACAGAGTTGAAATTTCTCCAAGTCCACATGGCACAAAACAAGAGCGTCAAAAAAAGATGATAGATGAAATGGAGTACGCAAAGTTGATTAATATGCCATTTAGTTTCCATCTTCCCGTATATGTTTTTGATTGGTTTCATGGTAGGGATTTAGATGCGTTTTTCTTAGATTCTAATAATAATAAATCTAATATGTCTATGAACTTATTAGAAGAAAATTTAAAACGCTTATCTGATTGTGGTGTAGATTATTTGGTTACTCACTTTTCAGGCGTTTATAGAGACAGTATAAGAACAAAAAAAACCGATGAAAAGGCTAGAACAGCACTTCTTAAAATGCAAGATATAGCATCAAAATACGGACTTTTGGTATACGTTGAATACATGGGTGGCAATCGCTCGTTTTCAGAGCCTGAACTGTGGCTTGAATACACTCATGATTTGTCAAATGTCGGCATATTAGTAGATACGGGGCATTTATATTTTTCATGTGAGCTACATGGATTTGACTTTGAAAAAAAATTTGAACTATTAAGACCTAATGTAGATGCCTTTCATTTTTGGAGTATATTTGGACATGGAGCTTATGAAAGTTCAGAGGCTTATAAAAAAAATCATCACATAATGCCAAGGATAGAGCAAACAAGGGATAAAGGCTGGGCGTTTGATACAGAAGATGTATTTATAAGGATGAAGAAAACGGGAAAACCGATAGTATTAGAGGCGACGAGTAGATATAATGGCAGAGAATATTTTGATGCAGGTGCTAAGGAAATGCTAGAATTAGAAAAAAATTAGAAATCTAAAAAATTTACTAGAAATCTATATTTATAAACTATATAATTAAATTGTACATAATAAAGTCAGTATTATAGACTCAACCCATTGTTTCAAAGGAATTTTAATGAATAGCTTAGAAAGTTTTTTTGACAAATTTTATAAAATTATGCCTAAATTATCATTTTTAACAGTCATAATTATAATTTTATACACACCTTTAATACCTTTTATTTTTCCAAATGATAGGCGAGAATTAATTAAACCATATACTTTTTACGGAAATATAGATGTTACTTTTGAAGATGGCTCAACATATCAAACAAAAATTCCGCATACTATTATCACTAACCAATCGTTTGATGTTACTCTCCATCTTGAAAATATAGGAATGATTGATGATAAAACCTTGTCTTTTATCTCCAAAGATACCACACTTCGTTGTGAGGTAGACGATGATATTATATTTAAAAATTCAATAATACATAGCCATTCAAATTTTGATGATGGCAATATCTTATACTTAATTGAGTTACCAGAAAAAATTAAAGATAATAAAATAATACTACACTATGAATATACCGATAATTCAACTGCTTATTTTGATTTAAGTCATATTACAATCGGTAAACGAATCAATATTCTTGCATACTATTTTTTAAAAGGAAATTATCTAAATAGTATGATAGTTTTGTTTATGATTTTACTTGTATCATCAATGTTTTTAACAGGTACTACTTTTAACGCCAAAACTCCTATTACAGTATACTTCAATCACATTGCTATACTCTGTTTAGGCTTGATTTTTTACATTATTGCACTATCTCCTATATCATATTTTATATTCCACAAATTTAAAGTTTTCTTACATATAATAAGCTATACTTGTATAATGTTAATTCCTATATCTATATCTAGATCTATTTTAGCTAAAATCGATAAATTCCCAAAAATATATTTTAAAATAAGTATCGTTTTAGCTTCTTTAAATATTATTGTTCAATATTTACTAATAATTTTCAAAATCGGCACTTTATCAATATATGCAAAATATTCATATATAATAGTTCTATATACTTGCTTAATATCACTTATAGCATTTATTAATAATATACATACTCAAGACAAATCCGTTAAAATCATGATTTTATCTCTTACACCTCTTATAATCTCTGTAATCGTAGACTCCATAATATCATTTTTATCTCGCAGAGTTATAATGTCTATATTTTTTAAATTAGGTTTATTAGTGTTCGTCATATTACAAACATATGATTTTATCAAAGTGTATATAAATAAACGAGATCAAGAAATTGAATCTAATTTATATAAAAAATTAGCATACATAGATAAATTGACCGCTTTAGGTAACAGACACTCGTTCTCAGAAAAAAAAGAACTCCTAAGCAAAGAAGGTTCACTATTTTATGTTATAGCACTAGATATAGATAACTTAAAATATATCAATGATACATATGGACACAAGTATGGAGATGCTATTATATCTCGTTTAGCAGATATGATTAAAGAAATCTTTACAGATAATTACGATGCATTTAGAATTGGTGGTGATGAGTTTATCATATTCTACCACGTAAATGAAGATGACGAACTCCCCGATAAATTAAAAAAATTAGCTTACTCATACTCAACATCATTTATAGATAACAATATTTGTGAATATGGAGTAAGCTATGGATATTCATACTATGATCGCAATTTAATAAATCTTGATGAAGCCTTACATATTGCTGATAAAAATATGTACATAAATAAATCTAACAATAAATCTCGTTAATATAATAACAACTTATTTTAATCTTATAGGAACTTCTGGAATTTTCATTGTTCCATTTATTATTCTTTGCTTATATATTTTTACAGTTTTAATCCAGTCATCTTCTAAATTAGGATTTTCATCAGGCAACCCCACACCATCTTCACGTAATCCATATACACTATGCCCACCTTTAAATTTATCATCTTCAACTAATCCAATAATATCATAGACAACATTATCAACTTTCTTTAACATAGATGTTAAAACACAGGATTTATTATCTCCATATATACCATCTTCATATTGATCTCTATCCACTCCAATGACCCAAACATCTTCACCTTTTTCTGCACGTCTTACGCATTCTTTAATAATCCCATTACCCGTTGCTCCCGCTACATTGTATATAATATGAAATCCTTCTGAATACATCTGACTAGCAAATCTTTGCCCTTTAATTGGATTAGAAAAACTCTCTACAAATCTTACTTCAACATCTATATTGGGATTTATAAAATGCACTCCTTCAATAAAACCAGCTTCAAACCTTTGCACAGAATCTATATCTATACCACCTAAAAATCCAACTTTATCCCAATTCATACTATCCGCTTTTAAAGCAGCAACAACACCTGCTAAAAAACTACCTTCATTCTCTGCAAAAGTAATAGACATTATATTATCATTATCACCATCAGTTATCGCATCTATTAAGACATATTTTTGACTAGGATATTTTTCACTCACTATAAGCATAGGTTCTTTATAATAATATCCAGCAGCTACTATTAAATCCAACTTCTGGTCAGAATAATTAGATAAATTTATAATATAATCTTTATCAGATGCTGAATTTTCATAACTATAATTAGATTTTGGCATACCATTATCTGTAGCGTACTTCTCTATACCCTCCCATATGTGTTGATTATAAGATCTATCATCTATACCACTTATGCCAAGTGCAAATCCCACTTTCAAATGTTCATTAGCAACATCAGAACTACAAGCAACAGTACTAATAATCAAAACCACAAATGCAAATATAACAATATATTTTTTCATAATTACACCTCCAAACATATATGTATATACCTCAATTATAATCAATTTTTATAAAAAAACAAATTCTACACAATTTTTGTTTTTTCCTACACTTATTTACACTAAGAAATAACATTTTATGATAATATAATAATGCGTATAAATTTAAGACATACTAATCTATTTAAAATTATTATAAAAATATTAAAAGAGGTAAAAATGCAAGATATAACCAATAATTCCAACCTAAATATTCCTGAGATAACTCAACCTAAAAATTTTCTTGGCAAATGGTCTACATTCTTTATTGAAAGGTACAAAATAACATATTTAATACTCCTTATAATCATAATATTAGGAGTTCATTCCTATGTAAATTTACCACGTGAATTACAACCAGAAATAATACTTCCTTACGCACAAATCTTAGTTCCATATTCAGGTGCTACACCTGAAGAAATAGAAACACTTATTACAAATAAAATAGAAAATAACATAAATGATATAGAAAATCTAAAAGGCATATCATCTTTTTCAGCTGTTGGTTACTCAATGATTTTATTAGAATTTGAACAAGGAACTGACATGGATAAGGGAATCAGTGATGTTCGTGAAAAAATTAACAGTTTGCAAAACCAACTTCCCGATGATTCTGATGATCCAACAGTTTATAAAGTAAAATCCAACTCATTCCCAATTATGATAGTAAATTTATCTGGCGATTTTTCTCAAAGTGAATTAAAATACTACGCAAAAAAAATTAAACAAAGACTTGAAAGCGAAAAAAATATCGCAGAAGCTATAATTATAGGTGGCCTTGAAAGAGAAATTAAAATAAATGTAAATCCCGAAAAACTAGCCATATATGGCATAAGTCCAACTCGTTTAAAACAAACTATCCAAGCTGCCAATATCAACTGGCCAGGGGGAATCGCAGAATTTGATAATAAAAATTTTAATATTAGAACTGTTGGAGAACTTAAAACCGCTAAGCAAATAGCCGAAATTATAATTGGATTTAACGGTTCAAATCCACTGAGAGTAAAAGATATTGCGGACGTAAAAAAAGCATACAAAGACATAAAATCATACTCTCGAATGTCAGTAAATTTAGGTGAAAAAAATCCATATATGAAAGAATCCGTTGCACTTTCAATAAAGAAAAAGGACAATGCCGACATTCTAAAAACCAGTGCAACGATAATGAAAATACTTGATGAAGGCAGAGGCGATTTATACCCTAAAACGACAAATATTAAGATAAGCGGAAACACTGCTAAATACATAGAAGAGCAATTAGGGGCTGTAACAGAAAATGCAATTTCTGGATTATTGCTTGTACTAATAGTATTATTCTTGTTTATAGGCTTGCGGGAAGCTGGTATAGTATCAATTGTAATACCTCTTTCTATTTTAATGTCATTATTTTTCTTAGATAAATTAAACATGACCCTAAATACGATTACATTATTTTCCCTTGTTCTAGCAGTTGGAATGCTCGTAGACAATGGAATAGTTATTATGGAAAATGTAGATAGACTTAGAAATCTTGGACTAGACGCTAGAACAGCTGCTGAAACAGGTGCAAATCAAATAGCACCTGCAGTAATGGCTTCTACCTTAACAACTTTAGCAGCTTTCTTTCCAATCGCTCTAACACAAGGAGTCATGGGAGCTTTTATAAAACCTATTCCAATAACTGTAATGATTGCACTTATTTCATCTTTATTTTTAGCTATAACGCTTACACCTGCGTTATGCTCAAGACTACTTCGTGGCAAACAAATTATAACTGATAATAAAGAAAAAACCTCTGATAAAAAATGGTCATCGACTCTAAAAAAAATCTTTTCAATTATATTTATTGTAATTTTATCTTTACAAGCATTTAAAGGTGAGGACGGATATGGTTTTCTTTCAGTGATATTCGCTACAATATTTGGTGCTTTTATGTTTATAAAAATATATATCACAAAAAAATCAGATTCTGAGCATCCTTTTATAAATAAATATGCTAGTTTTTTAAATGCGATAATTTCAAAAAGACTTAGAAGATGGGCTTTTACAGGAATTTTGATAATAGCATTCATCCTTAGTTTATCTCTAATACCACTTGGCTTACTTAATATTGAAATGTTTAGCGGACAAGATGTCGAAAGAATATATGTAGATATAAATACCCCTGATGGCTCTACGATTGAACAGACGACTAATATAGTTTCTCAAATAGAAAAAATATTATTTGATATAAAAGAAATAGATGCCTTTGTTTCAAATATAGGTATCACTGGTGCAAGTAACTTTGACTCATTTAATATGTCATCTTCATCTGGCACCCCTAATATAGCTCGTATAATCATAGATTTAAAAGATGCAAAAGAACTAAATATTCCTTCAACAGATGTCGCAAAAAATATCCGAAAAAAAGTAACAAACATATCCGGTGCAGAAATTCAAATTTACGAATTACAAGCTGGACCTCCTAGCGATTCTCCAATATCTATTGGCATTATCGGGGATAATTTAGAAAAAATGGAATTAATTGCACTACAATTTCAAAATATTTTAAAATCCATAGAAGGAACTAGAGATATAACAACTTCAATTGAAAAGGGTTCTCCAGAACTTGAAATAAATATAGACAAAACAAGAGCTGCAAAATATGGACTAAACGATTTTTCTATAGCACAATCTATACGAGAACATATTTCAGGTCTTAAAGTTACAACTTTAAGACAAAACAAAGAAGAAATAGATGTAACAATTTATACTGGAATAAATAAATTAAAAACAAAAAATGACTTAAATAATTTATATTTCTACACACCTGATAATCGTGCAATTAGATTTAATCAAATAGCTAGTTTTAGGCAAACTAATACCTCTCCAACAATACACCACGAAGATATGCGTAGACGTATAAACATCATTGGAAAAACTACTAATGAGGCAAATAGCAATAAAATAATGAGCGAATTTATTAAAAAAACTGAAAATATATCACTTCCAGATGGCATATCAGTTAAATATGCTGGAGAAATGGGTGAAGTAAATGAATCATTTACAGATATGTTTATAAATATGATTGTGGCGGCAATTTTAGTATATATAATTCTTGTAGTTCAGTTTAATTCATTAACACAACCTTTAATTATTCTTTTTGCAGTACCACTTGGCTTAATTGGAGTTATGCCAGGACTACTTATAACGGGAAATTCTTTTAATTTCTTATCATTTATCGGAGTAGTTGCACTGGTTGGAATTGCTGTAAATGATGCCATAGTACTAGTAGATTATATTAATTATCTGCGTAAAAACGGCTATAAACTTAAAGAAGCAGTGCTTCAAACAGGCAAGACAAGGTTTATGCCCGTTTTAGCAACTACAATCACCACTGCTGGTGGCATACTTCCAATTAGCATGAAAGAGCCTTTTTTTGCTCCCATGGGAGTCGCTCTGATATTTGGATTAATGATGTCTACCATATTAACGCTTATAGCCATACCAAATCTATACACCATGCTAGAAACTTTTAAAATAAACAGAGCAAAAAAGAGAGCCAATATAATAGCTTAAAATATAAACACAGTTAACTAATATAGCTTTGAAAAAACTCATAAACTAAATATGTTATCAAAGACTAAATATCCGATTTTCATAATATTAAGGAGTATAAAATGAAAAAAATCACAGTACTTATAATTATTCTTACACTTATAATGACTGCCTGTAGCAGTAAAAATGATGTAAAATCTACAGATTCCACAGAAAACGACTCTGAAAATATAAAGGCTAAAGTCATAAAAGTAGACAAGGTAAAAAAACGTGAACTGTCTAAATCAACTCTACTATCTGGAGATATAATTTCAGATAACATAGAAGTTATAAGTGCAGTTGTATCAGGTACAATAAAGACCATAGATATAAATGTAGGAGATATCGTACAACAAAATGATATTATAGCAAAGCTAGATGATGAATTATTAAATCTTAAACTAGAACAAGCTAATATCCAGTACGAAAGTTCAAAATTACAACTAGAATCAGCAAAAAGAACTTATGAAAGGATAAATAATCTATACCAAAATGGAGCTGTAACAAAAACCGACTATGAAAATGCAAATGACGCCTTACAACACGCTAAATTATCATTTAAAAGTGCCAATAACAATAAAAATCAAATGAATTATCAATCTAAAAATATGAAAATAAAGGCGTCTATTCAAGGAACAATATCTAATGTCTATCAAAAATCCGGCTCGGCAGTTGCCTCTGGTACACCAATATGCGAAATTGTCAATACAAATGATATGATAGTTTCTACTGGGGTTTCCGAATCACAAATTTCAATTATAAACAAAGGACAAAAAGTTGACATAGAAGTCCCTTCAATTAACCAAACATTTAGGGGAACTGTTGAAAGCATAGCTCCTACTCCACGTATGGATAAAACATATCCAATTAGAGTACATATAGACAATGCAACATCTCAACTTAAAATCGGTATGTTTGCACAATTAAAAATCAATACCACAGAATCTTTTACCGCACTTACAATACCTAAAATCGCAGTTATAAACGAAGAAGGCGAAGACTATGTATTTGTAGTACAAGATAAAAAAGCAATTAGAAAAACTATCGAATTAGGTACTACATATGAAGATTATTTTGAAATTAAAAATGGACTTTTAGACGGTGATACAATCGTTACATCAGGTCAAAATTATCTTGCTGATGGGGATACCATCTCCATCATAAAATAAAAAAGGAAAAATTATGACTGATTTAATAATAAATTATTTACATATAATGATATTATCGGCTATGCCTATTATCGAATTAAGAGGTGCTATACCCATTGGAGTAGTAATGGGCATGAGTCCTATTAACTCTGCAATTTTATGCTATATAGGCAGTATGATTCCGACACCATTTTTGTTGATAATAATGAATTTTATATTAAAATACGCACATCATTATAAACCCATTGATAAAATCCTTAAAACTATAACAAATATAACACTAAAAAAAGTTAAGCATTTTGATACTTGGTCATTCTGGGGGCTTTTATTTTTTGTCGCCATCCCTCTCCCCACAACGGGGGTATGGACTGGCAGTATAGCTTCTGTAATACTTGGAATGAAACCTCGAATCAGCCTGCCTGCAATCGCCATAGGAAATCTTATCGCTGCGATACTCATCACTTCAGGAACTTCTTTTATAAAACTATTCTTTTAATTATTATTAATCTACTTTTTAATATCTTTGTAATCAATCTTACAGTTCAATTGTAATCTAATCTGTATATAATATCTTTGTAAATTAATACTGTTTTCAAATAAAAACATATACATTCAGTTTAAACAAAACCACTATCCATATAAAAAATTCGTCATTTGTGATGTAAAAATTTTAAATTGCTATAAAATCAATATTATAACAATAACCTATAATTCAGAAAATGAGGATCATATCATGAATAAGTTTAATAAATTATATATCGCTATATTTTTATCTATATTTACAATATTAAATCTTGCACTATCGCCTATCTCATTTTCATATGAAAAAGAGCTATTTTCATATGAAAACATTAAAACCATAGCACCTAATACAACACACCGTACAATGTATAAAATGACTGATGTAGGTTGGATGAAAATTAATATTATCACAGCTGATTTAGGAAATAAATATGTAGACTCAACTGTCTTAATTCCAAAATATATATCACAAAAAAAACCTCTTAGTGAGTTAGCACAATCACAAAAAAATATAGTTGCTGCCATAAATGGTGATTTTTTTGATACAACTGGCAATTCAACTCTTGGAATAGTTATCAAAGATGGCAAATATATAACTTCATCAATTTATGATAATAGATTTTTTAATTACTTAAAATTAAAAGATGGTCGCTCATTTATATCTAAAATCAAAGGCTCTTCAATGAAATTAAAAAACCTTAAATCATCAGTTGATATCACATATAAAAACAAACCCTATCTAGCATATAATAGAGCGATTATTTTTGATAGGCATTGGGATAAGAAAAGTATTGGAAATACTTGTTTAGAAGATGTTGTTGAATTGGTTATAGTGGACAATCAAATACATGAAATACGATATAATAAACCACCTATCTCTATACCTGAAAATGGATATATTGTTTCTGCAGTAGGAAGTTCAAAAGATAATATTTTATCAAACTTTAAAGTTTTAGATATTGTAACCATTAGTGGAGAATCATTTTTAAACGATATTGAAAATGCAATTGGTGGTGGTGCAAACATAGTTTATAACGGCAAAGTAATCGAGGACTTCTCTCTTGATATTTCAGGTAGGCATCCCCGATCAGCTCTTGGATTTTCTAAAGACAATAAAACCCTATATCTACTTACAGTTGATGGTAGAAATAACAAATACACTGGTATGACTCAAACTGAATTAGCTTACATAATGCTTGATATAGGTGCATACAACGCTATTAATCTTGATGGTGGTGGTTCTTCTGAAATGCTTGCACTCTCAGATAATCAAATTTTAAATATTGTAAACACTCCATCTGATGGACGTGAAAGACCAATTCATAATGGCATAGGAATTATAAATAATGCCCCTATAGGAAATATAAAAGAAATAAAATTATATGCAGATACAAATAAAACATTTGTCAATATGCCAATAAAAATTAATTACATAGCATATGATGACAGTGGTCATATACTAGACATCAACCCAGAGGATATTACGTGGACGATAAGTGGTGTTAATTGTATCAAGGATAATAATATATTTACTCCTCAAACGAGTGGTATTGCTAAAATACGCATAAATATACATGGTATAACATCATCTACTGAAATTAAAGTATTAGACTTCCCAAGCACTATAAAGACAAACCCTACTTCGACTTCATTAAAACTTAATGAAAAGCTTAAAATCTCTATAATTGGTGCAGATGATGAGGGTTATTTTGCACCGATACCAATGCAAATGGTTCATAAAACCTACACAGGTGTACTTGGAGAGTTCAACAACGATATATTTACTCCAACATCTGAGGGGCAAGGATTGTTAACTTTTTCATTTCAAGGAGCTTTGACACAACTTCCAATTGGGGTAGGAACACAAAATATGCCGATATATGATTTTGAACAAAAAAAGGGTGTTTTCTCATCATATCCTCCAAGCACAGTAAGTGGAAATTATACAGAAATGGATTTTTCATATAACGACACAAATGGTGGCGTTCTTAATTATGATTTTACAAAAGACAGTGTAACTAGAGCTGCATATGCAGAATTTGAAGATAATGAAATTCCTATACCCGAAAATTGCTCAGCATTAAACTTAAATGTATATGGAGATTATGGTAATAATCATCAACTAAGAGCTAAAATTAAAGACAAAAATGGAAAAATTTACACAATTGATTTTGCAAGATATATAGATTGGAATGGCTGGAAAAAAGTTACTGCTCATATCCCAAATAGAGTAAATCCAATATGTCTAAAAAGCATCTACATAGTAGAAACAGATAAAAATTTACAGGATAAGGGAGTGATAGGCTTTGATGATTTAAGTGCAGATGTCAAAATTTCTGCACCTATTATAGAGCAATCCCAACTACAAGGTTATAAATTAAATAATGTCGATGCAAATACTGCCGATTTAGCAATGCTTTCTACATATGTAGATAACGACTATTTAACGGTTGAAAGCACAGATACATTTAATTCCACAGTGGACACTTCAAGTGTCAACTCACAGTATATACAAGGTAGTAACCCTATACCTACATCATCACTTAATTTAATTGGAAAAGATACAATAATATTAAAACAAGAAGAATCATATGTAGAAGATATGCCTAAAACAATAGTTGAACAATATCCATATTTAAATATTCCTAATACTATAAAAGGAAATATCAATGTAAAATGCTCTGACAAAAAATTCATATATGACACTACTAAATTTGAGACTATATTCCTTAAAAACGATAATGGATTTTTATCACGAACTAATGAAAAAACAGGCTGGAGTAAGTTATTATCATATCGGGATAAAAAATACGATAAACCTTTAGTATTAATTCTCGAAATAGCTCCATGGTTTAAAAATCCACTTGATACTAGACTTTTTTATGAAACAATAGAAAATATAAAAAATAATGAAAATAGGGTTATCTTAATTTATCCAGATAATGTTAATTCAATAGCAAAAGAAGATGGAGTAACACATATTAGATATGATAAAAAGGATACTAACTACTATTTATTTGATTTAGATACCACACCAATATCGGTAAATTTAGCAAATACTAAACAGTAAAACATACGCTCAGATTTTAATATTCTCAAATAAAATAATTCATATATGTCCAGTTTAAACAAGACCATATATTTCAGGTATATTTAAACTGGTATAACTCCATAAACATTTTTATTTGAGGTTAGTATAAGTAACCCTATTTTAGTAAGTTAGCTATAATCGGAATCGTAATGACAGATAAAAGAGTGCTTATAAATACAAGTTTCGATGCCAATCGTGCATCAGACTTGTATTTTAATGCAATTAAAGCAGAATTAGCAGATGCGGGCATAGCAGCTATCATAACTGGAACAATCATCCTCATACCAGTTATGCCAAATAAATTTAAAATCAAGTATAATATAAATGGCAAAATTAATAATCTATATGCCGCTACGATAAAATCTCGTACATCTTCAAATAAATTTTTAATTTTAACATCTGATAATATAAAGCCTATAAACATCATGGCAAGTGGCGTTGTAGCCCTACCTATTATACTAATAGTCGTATTTATCGCTGTAGGCAGTTTTATACCTGTAAAAAATAATATAAATCCTATAATAACTGCCATCATAGATGGATTTATCGCACTTTTAAGCCCATTTAATAAAACGTCTTTTGCAGTTCTATCATCTTTATTATAATTTGACCTAGTAAGAACATACACTCCATAGCTCCACATCAATAATGAAAATGACATATTATAAACTGCCGCATAAAAAAGTGCCTTAGTTCCAAATATCATTTCTATAACTGGATACCCCATATAACCACTATTAGAAAATACACAGGCATATTGGTACACATCACGTTCAGCACCCTTTTTACCAAGTATTTTAATAAATATCTCACCTAAAATAATACACACAAAGTAAACAACAAAAGAAAGCAACACTAAAAATCCGCTATTTTTCAGAATTTCTACAGAAAAAGAGAAATTCATAGCAGACAATATATATGCGGGCATACATACCATTATTACTAAATTTCCAAGTTCACTATAAATACTTTCAGTTATAATTCCTATTTTCTTAATAAAAATACCCGCTAAAATAAGCAAAAAAATAACTGATATTTGCCCCGTAGCCATAATCTAAACTCCTTAAAATTAGGTGATACTCTTCTCAAATAAGAATTTTTTTAAGTATATCAGATTAGATTAGTGTGCGTCTACAAAATTAGACTCTCCTAATTTTATAAAAATATCTCTTTTGAATTTATATCCAAAAGAGATTTATAAACTAATATAAAATTATTTTAACACATCAAAAGTTTCTGTATTTTCATCGTTTTTTTCATCACTATATCCGTATTGCTTAACCATTTGTTGATATAGTTTATCTGCCAAGCCTATTCCTCGACCTGTTGAAATTTTTTCTGCCATTTTTTCATCCATCATCTGCTCGTACATCTCTCTATCAAAAGATTTTTCTATAAACGATTCAGATAATTTCGATGTTTGTCTCATGGATTTAAAAATTGTTTTAATAAAAAACGCTTCAAATTCTTGAGCAACTTTCTTTAATTCTTCATTATCTCTGTTATTAGTTACACTTTCCAAAGAATCTTGAAAACTCTTTATCTTACTTTTTTCATATTCAGAAGACGCAATATTTGAAAAAGATGCCATTATATTATCTGCCTGTATTTTCATATATTTTCACCCTCTATTAACGTTTTAAGTTTCCAGCTACTTCCAGCATCCTATCTACGGTTTGAATAGTCTTTGAATTAACTTCATAGGCTCTTTGTGCCGTTATTAGATTTATCATTTCGTCTACAACTTCCACATTAGACATCTCCAAATGTCCCTGCCAAATTTCTCCTTTGCCATTTCCAGCTACATCCATTGCCTCTCCAGAAACCAATGTTTCTTGGTAAAAGTTTCTTCCCACTCCCTCTAAACCTGCAGGATTAATAAATTTTTTAAACAACAATTTATCAATTTTTTCAGGAACTTCTTCTCCCATTCTAACAACCGTAATATTTCCATCTTGGTCTACATTAATATCCTTAATATTTTGACCTAAATTTACTCTTCCACCTTCCGCTTGAACATAATATCCATCAGAAGTAGTAAGATATGAACCTTCTTCTGATACACTTATTTTAAAACTTCCATCACGAGTATAAAATGCTTCTCCTCTAGGATTTTCCACTACAAAAAAACCTTCTCCATTAGCTGCAAAATCCAACTGATTTCCAGTTCTTTCAAAACTTCCATTTGTAAATGTACGAGTTGTAGCAGCAGGTAAAACTCCATGACCTACTTCTAGTCCAACAGGATAGCCTTCATCTTCCAAAAAATGATGTCCTGTTAATCTCTCATACATCATATCTTTAAATTCAAGTCGCTGTTTTTTAAAACCAACGGTGTTAACATTTGCTAAATTATTAGAAATTGTATCGATTTTCATTTGCAAGCCCCTCATTCCAGAAGCTGCTGACCACATGGCTTTCATATCTTACCTCCTATGCAAAATTTATAGTAACCCAATTTGGTTAATCGCCTTATCTAATAGAACATCATGAGTATGGATAACCTTTTGACTTGCATCATAATTATGTTGTAAATTCATTAAATTAATCATTTCTGTTATAATATCTGAATTGGATTCTTCCACAAATCCCTGACGTATCAAACCTTTAAATTCAATTTCCTCACCTGAAGGATTATCTTTCAACTTATAATATGCTGCAATTTTTTTCAAATCACCTTCATTTGAATAATTTTTAACCATTAATTTATCAACTATTTCGCCATTGTGAATAATTTCTCCATAATCATTGATGGTAACCGTTGCATCTGGAATTGTAATATCTCCATTAAAACCTTGTATAGGAAATCCCTCTAGCGTTAATAATCTATTATCCGCTCCTATCTTGCATCTACCATCTCTGGTCAAAAATTCTCCTGCTGGTGTATTTACTACAAAAAATCCTTCACCTTCTATCGCAACATCAAGCAATTTATCGGTTCTATTAAGTTGCCCTTGTTCAAAGTCTACTACTATTCTAGTGGCTTTTACTCCTGCATTAATAGTACCTATAACATTTTGCTTAGTTCTATATACTAAGTTATCGATTTGTTTACCATCTACCAATACATCACCGTTTTTATTTATTTCAAATTGATTTTTACCAACATAAATAGGATTACCGCTACGTCCAATCAAGCGATCTCCCATATTCCAATTTAAAGTATCATCACTATTTGTATAATAAGTGGATAAATATCCATCTTTATCCACAGCATATTTCATATGTTTATTATGGCTAATCCCCATATCAGTCTGGATTCTAAAATATCCATGATCGACCTCTGCCTCATGTCTGCCCAATCTTGAAGTATTATCCTTTACAGTAGCATCTCCAGTATCGGTGATATATTTAGTACCATTGTATTTAGAAACTAAAACATCATTAAATGATTCTACAGTTACATCATCACGCTTATATGCAACAGTTTGAGAATTTGCAATATTATTACTCACCGCTTCAATCGTTCTAACATTTTCAATCATTGATGTTCCAGAAATATATAAACCACGTAACATTATTATCCTCCTAATATATTCTCACAATTTAATTATCGGTAAATTAACTTATTTCTTTAAGCCAATTTACCGATTTTAAAATTATTGCAAAAATTGTGATATATATTCGGATAATTCATTTATTCTATTATCGCATTCTCCTTGAGTATTTGCATTTGCCGATATATATATTTTAATCTTAGGTTCAGTTCCAGATGGTCTGATGGCAAACCAAGAACCATCATCGAAAAAACACTTTATGACATTGCTCTTTGGTAATTCAATACTTTCTATACTTTCCTTGCCATCAGAACTATGGTCAATAATATACCTCTTAGATAGATTATAATTTTCTATTATTTGGACATTTTTAAATTTATCTTTTACAACATCTATCTCACCAAACATTTTCATTATATTTAAGATTTTTTCTTTACCCTCTAGCCCTTCAAATCTCATGCTTATAAGTTTATCTCTATAATATCCATGCTTTTTATATATTTGTTCAAGTGCATCAAATAATGTCATATTCTTAGACTTATAATATGTGAACATCTCTGCAATAAGAGCCGATGAAATAACTGCATCTTTATCCCTTACAAAAGTCCCCGCCAAATATCCATGGCTCTCCTCATATCCAAATATAAATTTTCCTGTTTTATGTGATTCAATTTCATTAATCTTTCCACCAATATACTTAAATCCAGTCAATGTTTCCATAACTCTCGCTCCATATGATTTTGCTATATTAGCACCTAAATCAGATGTAACAACAGTTTTAATAACCACGCCATATGATATATCAAAATTTACATTATTCCACTTTTTATATAATTTTTGACTATAAATATATTCTATTAATAATACCCCTATTTGATTTCCATTTATTAATCTTAAATTTCCCTGATTATCACGTGTAGCAATCCCCACTCTATCGGCATCAGGGTCAGTTGCAAGCACCAAATCAGCATTTATCTTATTTGCTAAATCAATGGCTAATTGCAATGCCTCTTTTTCTTCAGGATTAGGATAGGAAACAGTTGGAAAATCACCATTTGGCTCTCTTTGACTCTCTACGACATTTACATCTTTATAACCTATTCTATTTAAAACTTGAGTAACAGGAATTGCACCTGTACCGTGAATAGGCGTATATACAATTTTCATATCTTCTCTTGAAATATTGTCATTTTTAACTAATGCAATTACATCATTATAATATTTTTCATCAAGTTCATTTGGTATATATTCAAACATCCCTTTATCAATCATTTTATCGAGTTCAGAACTCTTAACGTCATCAAATATATCAACTTTTTGTATTTCATCAATAATCGAATTTGCTCTATCTAAAGCTACCTGACATCCATCCTCTCCATAAACTTTATATCCATTGTACTTAGGTGGATTATGACTTGCCGTAACTACTATACCCCCCTGACAATTAAGTTCTCTCACCGCATATGATAGCATAGGTGTAGGTTTTAAAGTTTCAAATACATATGCCTTTATCCCATTAGCTGCTAGTACACAGCCTGCTTGCTGGGCAAATAATTTTGAATTATTCCTAGAATCATATGCAATGGCAACAGATTTATCAATATTTGAATACGCATTTGATAAATAATTGGCAAATCCTTGAGTTGCCTTTCTAATCGTATAAATATTTATACGATTAGAACCAACCCCCATAATTCCTCTAAGTCCACCTGTTCCAAAATTAATCTCATCTCCAAAATGCTCTTTTATCTCATGCTCATCATTAGCAATCAAATCAAGTTCTGCTCTCATTTCATCATTTAAGTTTCCATATAAATTCCATTTATCATATCGTTTTTTATAATCCATAATATTCCCCTTTCATATTTTGTATTTTTATATAATTGATAACACTTAGCTAATACTAATCTCATTTTAATTTGCTTGTTATAGTATTTTAAATAACACTCACTAATATTATAACAAAAACCAAATAAATTATATAAGAAAAAGAGGACCTTATTAAAAAGCCCTCTTTTTCACTAGGAGTGTAATGATTTCTATGGAAGTTTTCACTTGCTAGCGTATTTTATAGTGGATCTCTGTTAATCAAATCTCTATCTACGATTTGATTAACTATAAAAGATGCCACATCTTCGGCAAATGAGCCTGGACCAAATCCAGCATCAAAGCCCAGTTCTTTTGCAATTTCGTGATTTAAACGAGGTCCACCCGCACAAACCACTATCTTATCTCTAATTCCCTCTGCCTCTATAAGTTCAATTAAATTTGTCAAATTGTGAATATGAACATCTTTTTGAGTAACAACTTGAGAAACGATAATAGCATCTGCATTCATTTCAATTGCCTTTGCTATAATATCCTCATTTGGAATCTGAGAACCCATATTAAAAGTTTCCATACCTTTATATCGCTCAAGTCCATAGTGTCCCGCAAAACCTTTCATATTCATAATGGCATCAATACCTACGGTATGAGCATCAGTACCTGTACAACCACCTACAATTACAACATCACGGTGGATATTTTCTGCAATAAAATCTTCAACCCCGTATTTACTCATCGTATCAGTTTCAACTTTTGGAACATAGATTGATGAATAGTCAACTGTATGAGTTGCTTTTCCAAACATAACAAAGAATGTATATCCAACACCTAAGTCCTCAGCATAACAAACCGCTGGCTCTTCAACCCCCATTTTAGATAAATACTGTTTTGCAGCCTCTTTTGCCTCTTCTGTACACGGTACAGGTAAAGTCAATGCAAACTGCATAACCCCGTCATTAAGTGTATCACCATAAGGCTTTATTTTAGTTAAATCAACTTTTGCATTAGGATCACTTTTTCTATTTAAATTATATCCTGACATATTATATCCTCCTCTCTAGCATCAATGGCACAAATGGATTGAAGTAATTTGAATCCTTAACAACCGTACCGTCAAGTCCTTTACCACCATCGAGAGGACGTTTAACATCTGCAAATTTACCAGCAATAATAGTTTCAAATAAACCTGTCTCTTCCATTTCTTCAAGCATATCTGCTGCCTTTAAAAGAACTTCTTGAGCACGTTTTTGAATTATACCATCTTCTTTAAAGTAAATCTCATTACCTAAATCATGGAGATTGTTAAATATATATTTAGCATTATCTATTGATAACTTTCTATCTTGTAATAATGGAGTATGAATAGCCTCTGTTAACATTCCTAAAAGCTGTAAACTCTGTCCAGTCATAATGGCAACTGCATTAAATAGAGTATCTTGAGTATGTCCTTTAAAAATATCGCCTGTTTTAAACTTTGTAGGAGGCATATATTTTAGTGGGGCTTTAGGAAATATATCATGTGCCATTTGAGCTTGAGCAAGCTCTAGTAAAAATCCATTTTTAATAGTTGGATCCATCTCAAATGCGTGTCCTAGACCCATTTGTTCTTCTGGTATACCCGCTTTTAGTGCAAATTGCTCATTTAAGAACTGAGATGCAAGCACTGTATGTGCCTCTTCAACGGCATCTGCTGTTGTAAGGTAGTTATCCTCACCAGTGTTGATTATAACGCCTGCATAACCATTTATAACACGAGAGAAGAACTGATCGCACATAGTTCTTTGCATATTTATATCACGGAACAAAATTCCATAAAGTGCATCATTAAGCATAACATCAAGTCTTTCAATAGCTCCCATAGCAGCTATCTCTGGCATACAAAGTCCTGAACAGTAGTTACATAGACGAACGTATTTTCCAGTTTCTTTAGCAACTTCATCAAGTGCCTTTCTCATTATACGGAAGTTTTCTTGAGTGGCATAAGTACCACCAAAACCTTCAGTAGTAGCACCAAATGGCACGTAGTCAAGTAGCGACTGACCTGTTGTACGAATAACGGCAATTATATCTGCACCCTGTCTAGCACCTGCTTTAGCTTGTAAAACGTCTTCGTAAATATTACCTGTTGCAACGATGATATAGAGATATGGCTTTGTTCCTTCGCCAATTTCTTCTATCATTTGTTCACGAGTTTCTCTATTTTTCTTAACTAGTCTAGTCATATCTTCCGCAACTGGTTGAATTGTAGCTTTTATATCCTCAAGTGGAGCCTGTGGAAGTTCTGTAATATTATACTCTCCACGACCTACAGCTTCTGCAATTTCCTGTGGACTATTACCTGTGTGAATCATTGCATTTCCTATCCAATATGCCGCTCCATATGATAATACTCCCGCTTCTTTTAATTGCTCTTCAATAACATTGGGAAGTGGTCGTTCAAGATCATCAACCCCGTCTACTCCAAGCAATCTCAGAACAGCACGCTCTACTGTAACCGTAGTATGCTGATCGATAAATTTCTGCAAATCATCTGCGATTTTTTTAGAGGATTTTCTCGCTCTTTCCACAACCGCAAAATCCAGATTCAGTTTATTTTCCATACTGCAATCCCCTCTTTTCTCTATACTTCCCGCTCTTGTAAGGAGTCAAGGATTATTATTGCCCTATCTAAAGTCTCTATATCCAACCCCATCAGTTGTGCTATATGAACCGCATCTTTAGGCACATCCTGAGTGGTGTGAATTTCTTTTAAACGATAATCCATAAGTTCATTTAACCTATCCATATACTTAGGTTTCCCTTCAATATCGTGCTTGAGATTGTCAAAATCTACATTTTCAAGCCCGACAACCTGTAGATGTTTAACATTTTCCTGATCTGCTAGACCATCAAAATGCGTTGTTATAAGTGTCATGGTAGGTTTATTTTTCAATGTTTCAACTATAGACATTGAAAGTGCATACCCCTCTTTGGGATTTGTTCCACGAGCAAGTTCATCAATCAATATAACACCTTTACCAGAAGATGCATCAATTGACTTGGCTACATTTACAATTTCAGCCCCAAATGTTGAAAGCCCTAAATCCGCATCTTGATCATCGCCAATCGAAACCATTAAAAACTCTCTTAAACTTATTTTTGCAGACTCTACAGGTACAAAAAGTGCCATATGAGCCATCCATAATATAAGTCCTACCATTTTTAAAGTTATCGTTTTACCACCCATATTAGCACCTGTAATACAAGTAACACCATTATCTAATTCTATACTAACCGGTGTATATGTGCGATGATTTCTTTCAAGTTGCAACTCTGTAGGAAGATATCTACCCTCTTGTATTAAAATATTGCTAGAATCAGAAATTATACTTGGTCTTACGCATTGAAACGCCTTAAAAAAAGCTATTTTAGCTAAAGCCAAATCCAAAATTCCAACTCTCTTAGCCTGTTCCCTAAGCTTAGGAACATATTTTTTTAACTCTTTTGATAATTTTTTTCTAACCTGTGTACTAAGTTGTTCTTCCAAATCCATTAATTCATCATATTTTTTTTGGAAGTTCATCATATCTTCATCATAACGTACTCTAAATGTCAAATTCATATAACTCTCTGCACCATGCACAAACAGTCCTGAATCCTCTATTTTTTTAATTAATTCTTTATCTTCTTTGCTAACTGTAATCTCATCATTTGAACGAATGGTAATACTTAATTGTTGTTCAATAGCAACACGTTTACCTTTCTTCATTCTACGTATATTTTCATCGATACTTTTTTGCTGTTTCCTAACTTTTGCCAATTCCGCAGAATACGAATCATATATATAAAACGTAGAAACCTTTTGTCCATCTGGATCTAATAATTCTTCAATTTCTGGGATAGGTTCTATAACTCTATCTTTATAACTCCAATTAAATCCAGAAATCGCTTCTGAAATCGCTTTAAGTGAAAATACAAAGCCTTTAATCTCAAAAAACTCCGGTACTGTTAAAACTTCATCTGCCTCTATACGAGAAAATGATCCATCTATAACTTTCATACAATGAAACTCTGTATCAACCTTAGAAAATGCCTGTTTTTCATTTTCATGAATGGTCATAACTTCTTCTAGCCAGTCAAATTCTTTTATAAGTTTTTCTTCTTCACCAAGGACAAATGTCCGCATAGCCTTTTTTGCTTTTTTACCATATGGGGTACTAGTATTAATTCTCTCCAAAATAAATCTAGCATTTATCTTATCAAGAGCATCTTGAGTTATTAACATACATTAGCCTCCATAACATTAATTACAGGTAAAGGATCTAAAAACGACTGCAATCTATCTCTAAATACAATTGGATCAAAGAAATATCCCTCCGGAGATAGTGGATTGATAGTTACTGCAAGTAAATTTATATCATCTATAACCTTAACCTTCAATCCTTTTCTTAAAAGAATCTGCCATGACCTTGGCGATACAAAAATTCTAGTTGAGTCTTGTACTATAAACTCAATATTTTTAAAATATTGCGATCTTTGTGAAATATCAAGCAATGTTTTTTCCACCAAAGAACCTGACACAACAACATACTTAGTTTTTTCAGTTATCAGTTCTGATATTTTTCTGCCAGCTCCAAGTGCAGTTCTCGTTTCCAAAGTTTTTAATTCCCACTTTGAATCAACTTTATCCAACACTGCTATATCTCTACCTTCTGCCATTTTTCTAGCTATATTTTCAACTTCGACATCTTCGATAACGGGTATAGAAAATAATCTAACTTGATGTACGCTTTGTTCTATGACTTTATCCATATTTCTGCTTAAAACCGCCCCCGTAGATAAAAGTGCTGCATCGCTAATAGCGGGAGATGCACTGCTCATTCTATCAAGAGCACCATCTACAATTACCAAATCCGCTCCGTATTTAAGCATTCTCTCAGATACATCTCTAATGTCAATATTATTACAAGGTCCAGCTATCTGAATATTCCCAGATGACATAGCCCTTGTTATCATAATAGCACCCATAGATGTTCCAAATTCTGTCATTTCAAGAATTTCAAGCCTAGCTTGAGATAATTCATATAAACCCTCTGCAGTAGCAATTAACGTACCTCGTTCTACATATATGGTAGGTTTATGAGTCCATGTAACCACATCTTCACTTTCACCATCTCTACCGATAGAAGTCAAGCCCAACGTTACATTTTCCCTATCACATTCTGTTATAATTTCATTTAATGCTACTGTTTTCCCAGCATTTTTCGACATACCTACAACGGACACAATCTTATATTTGTCTTTAATTAAATCAATAATCATACCCATTTACCTTTATACGTTTAAAAAAATAAGGTTTCCAAGCCCGAAAATCGGGCTTGGAATTAATTTAACTTTTCTATAAATATTATTCCTCATCATGAATATGCTCAGTACGCATAGCTCTATCAAGATTTTTAAGTTCAAGGTTAAGTTGGTTACCTTGTAGTAATCCACCAACACCTGTAATCTTATGTCTCTTTTCAACGCAATCTGGGCAATTACATTCATCTTTATATGGCTCTGGCTCTGCATAAGTTGTGATAACACCCTCAAAGTTTCTAAGAACGATTCTCTTAGGAGATTGAGAAATGAGATATTGTGGCATAACAGGAGTTTTACCACCGCCACCTGGTGCGTCAACAACAAATGTTGGAATACAATATCCAGAAGTATGACCACGAAGACCTTCAATGATTTCAATACCTTTTGAAACAGGAGTTCTAAAGTGTTCAATACCCATTGAAAGGTCGCACTGATAAATGTAGTATGGACGAACTCTCATCTTAACTAAGTCGTGAACCAAATGACGCATAATATGTGTACAGTCATTTAAGCCACGTAGAAGTACTGTTTGATTTCCAAGAGGAACACCAGCATCCGCAAGCATTTCACAAGCTTTAATAGCCTCTGGAGTAACTTCTTTTGAGTGGTTAAAGTGAGTATTTAACCAAATTGGATGATATTTTTTAAGCATATTAACTAGACTAGGAGTGATACGTTGTGGAAGTACAACTGGAGTACGAGAACCAATACGTACTACATCTACGTGATCAATCTCTCTTAATCGAGAAATTACATACTCAAGCCTATCATCAGACACTAAAAGTGCATCCCCACCTGATAACAATACATCACGAACTGTCTTAGTTTTACGGATATACTCTATACAAGCATCAAGTCTCTTTGTAGATACAGCTTGATCTTGAGCCCCAGCAAAACGACGACGAGTACAATGACGGCAGTACATAGAACACATATCAGTAATTAGAAAAAGCACACGATCTGGATATCTATGAGTCAATCCAGGAACTGGTGAATCGCCATCTTCATGAAGTGGATCTTCCATATCATTTTCACTTTTGTAAGTTTCGTTAATAACTGGTATAGCTTGCATACGAACTGGACAATGCGGATCATCTTTATCCATTAAAAGCGCATAATATGGAGTAATACCCATTCTTAAAATCTCTAATGACTTTAACACACCATTTTCTTCTTCTGGAGTTAAATTAGCAACTTGCTTTAAAGTTTCTAAGTTTGTAATTCTATTTCTAACTTGCCATTGCCAATCATTCCACTGCTTTTCAGTAACATCTTTCCACATTTCAATTTCTGTCCAGTGGCGACGTCGACGCTCAGTATGAGGAATCCCCAATTCAGCCTCAGTTGGCCCCTCATCAGTACAGACAGCTGGTTTAGATAAGATTTTTGTTGTAACAGACATATTTTCCCTCCTCATTCGCTAATTTGGTCCATCTATTTGAATCAAATTCATCATGCGAAGATATCTATTATATATATCTTCGCATGACTAAATATTAAATTAAAAAGCACTACAATTAAGCATATAGCTCAGTATAAATTTCTCTTAACTCTTTACTTTCACGCATAATATTTAAAGCTACATCAGCATGACCTCTTGTATAACCGTTACCGATCATCATAGTAGTATCCATACCAACGCCTTCTGCACCAAGAGCTGCTGCGGTAAAGCTTGTAGCCATTGAGAAGAAGTAAATAACTCCAGTATCTTTTGTAGCTAAGATCGAAGCCATTTCAGTATGAGGAATATTTACACAGTTAATTGTAACATCAGCCATTTCACCATTTGTAGCTTCTCTCATAGTCTCTAAAACTTCAACTGAATTTGTAGCATCTGCAATCACAAATTCATCTGCAAGTCCTGCTTCTAAGATACGGTCTTTACCAGCATCTGTATGAGATAAGCAAATAACTTTACCATTTGGACCAGCTAATTTTTTAGCTTCATATAGGCAAAGCATACCAGATTTACCAGCACCACCGATAACTAAAACAGTATCGCCCTCTTTAACAAGTTTAAGAGTTTGAGCTGGAGCACCCGCAACATCAAGAACTGATAATGCAAGATTTTGTGGAATATCTTCTGGAAGTTTAGCGTAAATACCAGATTCAAATAAAATTGCTTGGCCTTCTATATCAACTTGGTCAATTTCCTTACGGATTTCTTTTATTTTATCAATACGTAAAGGTGTTAACGATAACGACACAAGCGTAGCAATCTTGTCGCCAACTTTTAAATCAGTTTTGCCTTCAAGAGCAGGACCAATTTCTTTAATAGTACCAATAAGCATTCCGCCAGAACCAGTTACAGGGTTATGATGCTTACCACGATCACTTACAATACCTTTCATAATTTCTTCAATTTTTTCTACATCGCCACCAGCCTGCTCTTTAATTTGAGTAAAACTAGCTGAATCGATATTAAGAGTTTTTACATCAATTAAAATCTCATTATCGTATATTTCCATTGTGTTGTCAATTTTTTGAGCTGGTTGTGGCAATGCACCCTTTGGCTCAATCACCCGATGTGTACCAAACTTACATCCTTTTTTCATAATACCCTCCTGTGTTTCATCTGGTTTTATAACCAACGACGTCGTATTAACGTTACTTAAATTGGTTAATACCCTCTTTCACATTCTATACGTATATTATTTAAAGCAATAATCGTGCCAACTTTTTCATCTCAAGCAATTATAGTATATTGTAATCCATATGAAAACCTTTATATTACTGATTTTTATATCTTTGAAAAGAAAACGGTTTCCTCGCAATGACAAATAAAAATCAACTGGGCTGAGACATATGCTATCAAAAGCAATAGCAGACATTGATATAAATAAAATAGTAAAGAAAACCAATATATCTATTCGCCAATTTTTTGGCACTATTTCTAATTAATTTTATCATGTTTTACTATATTTGGCGATATATTTTTGTGATTATATCATTTTTTTAATCATTCTAAAAAATATCTGAATTAAATTGTATTTTTGTGATTTATCTTGTATTTTTTAATTTTATATTGAAGTGTTTGGCGAGGTAATCCTAAAATTTTAGATGCCTTGGTAATATTCCCTCCCACATCCAATAAAGTACTTTCTATTGCTTTTTTCTCTTCATTTTCAAGGTATACTCTCAACGAATCCCTACCAGTATAGCCAGTATAAGATGAACTATTATTTCTTGGTAATTTAGGCAATTTTTCCGCTACTGCTCTTAATCTTTGAGGTAAGTCTGCTAGTTTAAGAACATCTCCCTCCATTATACTTAAGGAACCCTCAATGATATGCTCCAGTTCACGAACATTCCCATCCCAATTATAATTGCAAAAAATATTCATAACCTCATCAGTAACACCTTTTATATTTCTATTTAACTTTTGATTGTATATTTTTAAAAAATATTTTACAAGAATGGGAATATCTGCCTTTCTATCCCTTAACGGCGGTAAATTAAGAGTAATAGTATTTAATCTATATAGCAAATCTTGCCTTAATAAACCCTCTGAAACCGCCTTTTCAGGATTCATATTTATAGCCGTAATAATTCGTACATCAGCATACCTAGCACGCATATCACCTATACGCCTAAAAGATCCTTCTTGTAAAACCCTAAGAAGTTTTGCCTGTAATTCCATAGGCAATGAATTAATCTCATCTAAAAATAATGTTCCACCATTTGCCAACTCAAATAGTCCAGGTCTATCCACAGAACCTGTAAAACTACCCTTCATAGTTCCAAACAATATCCCTTCTAGCAACGTCGAAGGAAGTGCAGCACAGTTTTGAGCTATAAAGGGAGAGCCTAATCTCCTGCTGCTATTGTGAATCGCCTGTACAAACAACTCTTTCCCTGTACCAGTTTCTCCCACAACCATTATAGGGGCATCTGTTTGAGCTACTCTCGCTGCAATATTTTTCAGTTCAAGCATATAAATATCATCAGTTACAATATCTCCAAAACTATATCTTGCAATATCGTATTTTGCAGACGTTTTCTGACCGTACACCCGTTTTTGTAAATCTGCAACTTTTTCTGTTAACGCCTTAACTTCTGTTATATTTCGAGATATTTCTACAGCACCTATCAATTCTCCCTTATCATCTCTAATTGGCAATGTAGAATTAACCGTCGTAACTTCTCTACCTTTGTATGTAGAATATGTTTGCTGGTATTCCAATATAGGGATTCCAGTCCTTATAACCTTCAAAAGCGTACTAGAAAATTCCGTCAAAGACGGATAAATGTCTAGTATATGTTTTCCTAATTCGGTATTTATGTTAATACCATCATACAAATTAACCGTCTTATTTGAAAATACCAAATTTCCATCTTTATCTACAATTTGCATACCATCATTTATATTATCTAATAATAATTTTATATTCGCCCTAGAAAAATACTTCTCCATCTTTATAATTTCTCCAACTTCTCAAAATTTTATGTGCCTAATTTTAGGCGTATGCCCGATTTTGGGCGCATATTTGTCCATTATCTCTTAAAAATAATCTACAAATCATATTAATATATTTTCAATATACTTATTTTAATTATCTAAAAAATATATTTTTAATCTATTATTACTTTTTACAAGCCCATCTATAGTTAACTCATATTCCACATCGACTTTAAATGGCTCTTTATTAATTATAAGTTTTTTAGTATTACAAATCATGGAGAACACACCCTGTGGAGTCTGATATAAAGAAGATGTTTCTTTATTTAAAATAAATACTAGTTCAGATGTATGTTTACCATATCTACGCATGGAAAAAATATTATCACCTATTTTTAAAAGCGTTTTATCGCCTTTCATACCAGATATATCAGATTCTTCATACATTATGTACAATGAATTATTTTTTTCAAGCACCTTGCTTTCAGTCTGTAATGTGTAAATATCTGAATCATCAATTTCATAAACGATCTCAGATTCAATCGCAATCCACTTCGAACTACCATTTATCATTTAAAACCCTTTCCAGTACATTATTTTTACTAATTTAAAAATATAATACTAATCTCAAATTAATTTGCTTATTATAACAGTTTAAATAAAGACTCAAAAGACATATAAAAAATTCGTCATCTATGATGTGAAAAATTTTTATATTTTAAACAGACTTAACAACAAATACATTTTTATACTTATCCCTTAATTTATCAGCTACAAAATTCGCATGATTTAAATTCTTGCATATCCCAAAAACCGTTGAACCACTACCGCTCATAATCGAAGATAACGCACCATTTTCAACAATTATTTTCTTCAATTTCACAATTTCAGGATAAATTTTAATTACTGGAATCTCTAAAACATTACAGAGTTGTGTTGCTAATTTATCTGCATTACCCTCTTTGATACTTTGTATTGCACTCTTTGTATCAGGACGGAGTCTTATTTCAGAGATATTTAAAGCAGAAAATACCAGTTTAGTAGAAATTCCAAACTCCGGCTTAATTAAAACATAATAGAAATTATTAGACCGTTTTATAGGCGTTAAAACTTCACCTATCCCCTTAGATAATGCTGTACCACCCACTAAACAAAACGGCACATCAGCTCCTATATTAACTCCAATATCAAGAATTTCACTTTCAGATAATATATTATCATTAAGTTTATTTAATCCCCTTAAAACCGCTGCTGCATCAGAACTTCCACCAGCAAGACCAGCTTCTATAGGTATATTTTTTTGTATAAATATTTCAGCACCAGAATTAATTTTCGTATATTCAAAAAATTTAAATGCAGCTTTATAAGCTAAATTATCTTCATTATGCGGAATTCTATTATCATTTGAATTTATTTTAATCCCAGATGAAATTTTTGTTATATCCACAATATCACATAAATCAACCTGTTGCATAATCATCTCTAGCTCATGATAGCCATTAGGATACTTTCCTAAAACATCAAGAGTCAAATTAATTTTAGCATATGCTTTTTCAGAAATTTTTTTCATAATTTATATCATTTCCTTTAATATATTTTTATAAAATATTAAATCGACTCATTCATTGTATCACAAAGTATTACAAATTTTTATTTGCACACTAAATATAAATCCTATTTTTTCAACCTAAAAATCCTATTATTGTGATAAAATAAATTATAATAAAACTAAATAGAATTTTTTATCCAATCATTCAAGGAATATTTAATACTATTCTCAAATTAATTTGCTAGTATATCAGTTTAAATAAGACCTCAAAAGACATATAACAAATTCGTAATCTATGATGTGAAAATTTTTTAATAATTCGTTAAAAATTTCTGCTGTTCGAGCGTAGCGAGTTTGCGTAATAAAACATGAGTGCGATAGATAGTTTAACGAAAACATCGTTGAAAATTTATTTTTATAAGATGTTGAGTTATAACTATCTAGCATAAGAGTGTAAAACGATGAGTAAAATCGAAGATTTTACGAATAGATTACACTATCGCACGAATATTGATATAGATAGAATTTTTTATCCAGTCTTTTGAGGGATATTTAAACTGCTATAATTAAACAAACATTCTTATTTGAGATTGGTATAAACTGGTATAACTCAATAAACATTCTTATTTGAGATTAATATTAGCACACAAAAAAAGGAGGCAATATGTTTATAAAAAATGTAATGAACACTGATGTAGTTTCAGTTTCTTCTGACACTTCATTATCATCTGCATTTGAAATAATTCGAGAAAAAAGCGTTAGACAATTACCAGTTGTCGACAATGGTGTTTTGGTAGGTGCTCTTACAGAAAAAATACTTAACGAATTTGCTCCTTCTAAAGCAACTTCATTAAGCATATATGAAATCAACCATATTTTTCAAAAAACAAAAATTAAAGATATAATGAAAAAAGATATTATCTCATGTAAAGAAGATGACTTAATATCAACTGCTATTTCCGAAATGTTAAAAAGCGATGATGATGATGTAAATATGGTTCCTGTTACAGATAGCAATAATAACTTAGTCGGTCTTATCACTAGATTTGACTTAATAAAATCATTTGGAGAATTGCTGAGCATAAATGATAATTCAAGTTCAAGAATTGCAATATACGCTAAGAATCAAGTTGGTGTAGCTGCAGAAGTTTCAGCTATAATAAGCGACCAAAATTATAATATAACTCATTTTAGCAACTTCAACGACGCTGATAATCACAGTTATATCCTAATAGGACTTGAAAAACAAGCAGATGAAAACTTAACTAAAAAATTACAAGAGCATGGATACGAAATAGTACAAACTGAATAAACATCATCCTAAGTATGCTTCTCGTACCTTATCATCGCTCATTAATTTATCAGCATCGCCAGACATAACCACATTACCAGTTTCAAGAACATAAGCTCTATCTGAAATAGATAGGGCTTTATTTGCATTTTGCTCAACTAATAAAACCGTAGTTCCCGCTTTATTTATAGATTCTATGATATCAAATATTTCGCTTACAAGCATTGGTGCTAAACCCATCGAAGGCTCATCTAATAAAAGCAATCTAGGATTTGACATCAAAGCACGCCCCATAGCTAACATCTGTTGTTCTCCACCCGAAAGTGTCCCTGAAAGCTGATTACGACGTTCTTTTAGTCTAGGAAATCTGTCATAAACTCTATCTAGTCCAGCATTTATTTCCCCTTTATCACGACGGGTATATGCACCCATCATCAAATTTTCAATAACACTCATAGATGCGAATACACGCCTACCCTCAGGAACGTGAGCAATACCTCTTTGTACTAATTTATAGCCAGCCGTCTTAGTTATATCTTCATCATCAAATATTATTTTCCCAGCATATGTTGGCACCATTCCCGTAATAGTCTGCAATGTAGTTGTTTTACCAGCTCCATTTGCTCCGATAAGGGATATGATTTCCCCCTCTTTAACCTCAAACGAAACATCGTGCAACGCTTGAATCACACCATAATAAACCTGTATATTTTTAACCGATAGCAACGACATTTTATTCCCCCAGATACGCTTTTATAACTTCAGGATTTTTTAGCACTTCAGCAGTCTTACCATAGGTAAGTACACGTCCAAAGTTTAAAACCGTTAATTCCTCACATATTCCAGATACGAGTTTCATATCATGTTCAATTAATAAAATCGTCAAATCAAACCTCTCTCTTATAAAAGAGACCGTTTTCATTAAATTGGTTGTTTCACTTGGATTCATACCAGCAGCGGGTTCATCCAATAGCAAAAACTTAGGTTTTGTAGCCATAGCTCTTACAATTTCAAGTTCTCTTTGTTTCCCATAAGAAAGATTAGATGCAAAATCATACATAAATTCATCAAGCCCAAAAATTTCTAGCAATCCCTTTGCTTCATCATCCATTTGTGCTTCCATCTTTTTATATTTAGGTAATTTCAATATTCCTTCCATCGTAGAATATTTATAAGAATTATGCAAAGCAGTTTTTACATTGTCAAGAACAGACAAGTTATTAAAAAGACGTATATTTTGAAAAGTACGTGCAATGCCCTCTTTATTTATCTGTGCTGTACTAAGCCCAGCGATATTTTTCCCATCAAGTTCAATACTCCCCGAATCTCTCTGGTACACGCCAGTCAAAAGATTAAACACAGTGGTTTTACCAGCTCCATTAGGACCTATCAAACCATATAGTTGACCTTTTTTTATCTGAATATGAAATTCATCTACAACCCGAAGTCCACCAAAGGAAATACCAAGATTTTTAATATCTAACATATAATTCGACATTATACAATCCCCTTTTCTTTCTTAAATTTAGACTTCATAGTAGCTAAAAATTTCTTTCTATAATCTATAAAAATCGGTGCATTATTAAATAGCATAGTCAAAACCAAAACCACTGAATAAATAAGCATTCTATAATCATTAATTCCCCTAAGTAGCTCCGGTAAGGCATATAAAACAACTGCCGCAATTACAGAACCTCTTATATTACCAAGTCCTCCAAGAACAACATATACAAGTATCATAATCGACATATTATATCCAAATGTCTTAGGATTTGCAGATAATGTAGTCAAATTATGAGCATATAAAACACCTGCCGTACCCGCCAATGCAGCTGAAATAGAAAACGCCATAAGTTTATATTTCATAACGGATATTCCTATTGACTCAGATGCGATTAAATTATCACGAACTGACATAATACATCTTCCAGCACGGGAATCCCTTAAATTTGTAACCACAAATAAAGTAATCATAACAAGTAAAAATCCATAGAAAAAATTTGAAATTGTAGGAGTTCCTGTTATTCCTTGCGCACCCTTCATCAACACTTTACCATTTTCCTCTAAACCTAGAGAAATCGTGTCTTTTAAACTAATATGCAAGCCTTTAGAATCAATGCCCATATATACCGCATTAATTATATTTTTTATAATTTCACCAAAAGCTAAAGTTACAATCGCTAAATAATCACCCCTTAGCCTCATAACGGGGATACCTATTAAAAATCCAAAAATACCCGCAGTAACCGCACCTATTATAATTGCAATTAAAAATAATAATGGATTTGGCATCTTCCCTACAAATATATTTGAGAATAACGCTCCCGAAAAAGCACCTATACACATAAATCCCGCATGACCAAGACTCAATTCACCAAGTATTCCGACAGTTAAGTTAAGAGAAACTGTCATAATAATATAAATGGTGAATGGAACAAGTAATCCCTTAAATAAATTTGATAAAATTCCAGCCATTGACAACACTTGCATAAGCACAAAAGCAAAAGTTACCATAGCATATGTTATTAAATTTGAGCGAAATGTTCTTTGTTTTTGCAAATTCGTCATAATTATACCTTTTCATTATATTTTTTACCGAGAAGTCCAGTTGGCTTAACTAATAATATCAATATCAATATTGAAAAAACTATTGCATCTGATAACTGAGATGAAATATACGCTTTTGAAAGATTTTCTACTACCCCAAGAATAAGACCTCCTATAAATGCTCCAGGTATTGAACCTATACCTCCAAACACCGCTGCTATAAATGCCTTTATCCCTGGCATTGCTCCTGTATAAGGCGATAGCGAAGGATACGAAGATGTAAGAAGAACCCCTGCGATTGCAGCTAATCCAGAGCCAATTGCAAAAGTAAGAGCTATAACTGCATTAACATTAATCCCCATTAGCATAGCCGCACCATTATCCTCAGAAGAAGCTCTAATAGCCTTGCCCATTCGAGTCTTATTTACAAAATACATCAGTCCAACCATTATAATTAAACAACTAACAATTGCTACAAAAGTTTCTGGAGTTACAGTAATATCACCAAATACAAACTTAGGAACATCTTTTGAAATAACAGATGTAAACGCCTTAGGATTTGCACCAAAGAATAGAAGTGCTAAATTTTGCAAAAAATAACTAACTCCTATAGCAGTAATAAGAACTGCAAGATGCGTTGTTCCCCTCAGCGGTCTATAAGCTATTTTTTCAATTAAAACTCCAAGCACAATACATATAACTATTGATAAAAGCACAGAAATAAGCGGTGGCAAATTAAGACTTCCCATTGCCACAAAAGTAACATAACTACCTATCATAATTACATCGCCATGTGCAAAGTTAAGCATTTTAGCTATACCGTAAACCATAGTATAACCTAATGCTATAAGCGCATATATGCTTCCCAAACTTAAACCGCTTATTAAATAATTCAAAAAATTCATAAAGCGTCTCGCTTTCCTTTGCTTAAAAAGTTAAAAAAGTCGGACAGCAAGCACTATCCGACAGGCTTTAAATTATTGTTACTATATTATTGCATACCTACATAAGCTCCATTTTTAATTATAACCGCCTTAGGAGATTTATGTGGTTCTCCATCAGCCGTCCATGTCATTCCAGAACCTGTAAGACCATCAAGTTTAATTTCTAAAATATTTGTTTTAATATCTTCACAAATTTTATCTACACTTTCTGTAGGTGTAGTTCCCGCCTTTTCAAGTGCAGCTTTAATCGCATAAATTGCATCATATGCATCAGCTGAAAACTGATTAGGAACCTCGCCATGTCTTTCCTTATAAGTATTTACATACTTAACTGTCAATTCATCTGTTGCATCAGCTGAAAACGGAGTTAATAACATAACATTTTCTGCAAGTGAAGTATCGTAATTGTCTACGCTTAATATTCCATCTAATCCATCACAACCAAAGAACTTAGGTGTAAATCCCATCGTATTGGCCTGTTGCAAAATAAGAGCAGCTTCTGAATAATAAATAGGAATAAACACTAAATCCGCCTCAGAATCTTTAGCCTTTTGAAGTTGAGTAGAAAAATCAGTTTTATTATCTGATGTAAAAGCTTCTGTTGCAACAACTTTAAGATTTACTTTAGGTGCTTCTTCCATAAATTTTTCATATACACCACTTGAATAAACATCTGAACTATCATAGATTACAGCAACTTTTTTAGCCAAATTATTTTCTGCTATATACTGTGCTGATGCAACTCCTTGATCTGGGTCAGAAAAACATACTCTAAAAACATTTGGATGCTGTGTGCATTCTGTGGCAGAACCAGATGGCGTAATTTGGAACATATTATCTTGAGCTGTTTTTTCCGCAACTGCTAAACATGGTGCAGAGGTAACAGTTCCAGCTAAAATTTGCATATTCCAATCTTTTAATGTATTGTAAGCATTTACAGATTTTTCTGCATCATGCTCATCATCTTCAAATCTAAATTCAATTGGGAAACCGTTGATTCCACCAGCTTCATTAATCTCATCAACTGCGATTTGCATTCCATTTTTAACGCCCGCACCATAAGAAGCTGCGGGTCCTGTAATCGGACCAATACTGCCAATTTTAAATACAGGATCTCCATTACTCTGTTCACTTTTAGTACATCCTGAAAATGAAACGACAAGCATTGCCACCAATAATCCCGCTAATAACTTTTTCATATTTCCCCCTTTAAATGGTACAATTAGTTTAAAAATATGGAAAGAATTATACACTGAATTAGCAAATAATTCAAGAGTTTTTTAACAAAAAGAATTATTTTTTTTAACTTTTTGTAAAACTTTTTGTGAACTCTTATATAATAAATATATATTTATCAGATTTTTTTATAATTTCCTTATAAATTTATATTTTTTGTTATCGACTAATTTAACATGAAATTTTATATAATCTTGAACTCAAAATGTAATTTACATAAAATATAATTTGTTATTATTTAAGCTCATATTACAGACTCATATTGATAAACTACTGCAATCAATAATAAATTTAACATTATTCATCAAATAGTGTACTAATAGAATCTTGATTAAATATTCTTCTAATTGATTCAGCAAAAACTTCCGCTACTGATAAAATTTCCATTTTTTCTATTCTTATATCATCTGGAATATAAATTGTATCTAAGCTTACAACTTCCTTTAACACTGATTTTTCAAGTCTTTCAAACGCTGGACCAGAAAACACGCCATGAGTACAACAAGCATATACGTCTTTAGCACCCATTGATTGAAGTGCTGCTGCCGCATTGCATATAGTTCCTGCCGTATCAATCATATCATCAATCAAAATACAGTTTTTACCTTCTATTTCACCTATTACATTCATAACCTCAGACTCATTTGCCTTTTGTCTTCTTTTATCTATTATAGCTATAGAAGTCCCAAGTCTATCTGCAAAATTACGAGAACGACTAACACTTCCAAGATCAGGAGAAACAACAACTAAATCTTCAATTTGTTTTTTATTAAAATATTTTGCCAAAATATTTCCACCCAATAGATGATCTACGGGGATATTAAAATACCCTTGAATCTGCGGAGCGTGTAAATCCATTGTTAATACTCTATCAGCACCACTAGCAGTAAGAAGATCAGCCACTAATTTTGCACTGATTGGATCTCTTGCCTTAGCTTTTCTATCCTGTCTAGCGTAACCATAATATGGAATAACCGCTGTTATACTACCAGCAGATGCACGTTTTAGAGCATCAATCAAGATTAACAACTCCATCAAATATTGATTTACAGCTGGTCTTGATGTAGATTGTATAATAAACACATCACAACCTCTAACCGTTTCATCGACATTAACCGCAATTTCTCCATCACTAAATTTTGTAACATCAGCTTTACCTAGTGGAACTCCTAAAACTGCACAAATATCTTCTGCAAGTTTTTTATGAGAATTACCCGCAAAAATTTTAATAGCCTTTCCTTGCTTAGTCATACTACTTCTCCTTTTCTTTTTTTAATTGAAGTCGTCTTATAGTTTTTGCCCTTCCCTCTTTATTTTCCTGTCTAACTCTCCCCAATGTCAATGAATCTTTTGGAACATCACGAGTTACGGTTGTACCAGCAGCTATATAAGCCCCCTCTTCTATGTTGACAGGAGAAATAAGATTAGAATTACAACCGATAAAACAATCATCCTTAATAGTTGTTCTATATTTATTTACTCCATCATAATTTACAAATACTACACCACAACCTATATTGACCTTATTTCCAACATCTCCATCACCAACATAAGTCAAATGCGAAACTTTAGTATCATCACCTAATGTCGAATTTTTAATTTCAACAAAATCTCCAACCTTGACATTTTTACCAATATGACTATTTGGTCTAATATATGCAAATGGTCCTACATTCGTTCCACTATCTACACTACTATCAAGTATTACAGATGTTTCTACGCATACATTATCATTTATAACACTATTCTCTATACGAGAACCTATTCCTATTATACACTTAGTTCCTATTTTTGTATCACCTTTTATCACAACATTTGGATAAATAAGCGTATCACTATCAATGACAACACTTTTTTCTATCACTACAGTATCAGCATTGATGAAACGAACACCATTTTCCATATGTTTCTCAACTATTTGCACTTGCATATACCTTTCAGCTACATGAAGCTCTTTCGGAGAATTTACGCCTATAGTCGTCATAGGTTCATCTTCAATAATAGCTGACATTTTTAAACCTTTTTTATGAAAATCTAATACGACATCGGTCAAATAATACTCACCTTGAACATTATCATTTTTTAAATTTTCCAGTGATTTTTTTAATGGCTTACCATTAAAAGCATAAACACCAGTATTTATTTCATTTATTAGTTTTTGTTCTTCATTTGCATCTTTATGCTCTACAATTCCGATTACATCAGCATCAAACGCAAATTTATTACTATTTACATTACTAGAATTTCCGTTATCATTATAAAAATTTTGTTTATTAGTATTTCGGATAATTCTACCATAATTATCAGGATTATCCATCATTGCTGTAAGGACAACTCCTGATACATTGTTATCATTTATTGTTAAAATCATTCTTTTTAGCGTATCAGTCTTTAAAAGCGGAGCATCAGCACAAAGAACCAATATATTTTTGTCATCATCTATCAGAGGAGATGCCATTTTTAAAGCATGACCAGTCCCTAAACGTTGTTCTTGAATAACAAATCTAATGCTTTGAGGCACACTTCTTTGTGATAAATGCTCCTCTAATTTTTCTCTTCCAACTCCCGTTACTACTATAACATCATCACAACCCGCTTCATACGCAACGTCTATAACATGGTCAATCATCGAACGTCCACAGACTTTTTGCATAGCCTTAGGAAGTGTTGATTTCATTCGAGTTCCAGCACCAGCTGCTAGAATCACTGCGGTAAATTTATTATTCATATTTCCTCCATTATTAATTATTATATACGAACCTTGACGAAGTGTTACTATATGAGTATCACTTTTGGCGAAGTTAATTTCTCCGTTGGCTAGAAAGCAATTTTTATGCACAATTTATCACACTTTATATATCCTACTTTTGGCGAGAGAATTTTGAGATGATAACACTGCTTTCAAGTGTAACCTTGAGCGGAGTGTACTATATGTACATGACCGAAAGGTTTACACGCAGATAGCAAAGTTTGCACTCAAAATTCTCCGCCAAAAGGCAGAAATTAAGCCAAACTTAACACAGTTTGGCTCAATTTATATGTGATTTAGGTAATTAATAAAATGCGAGTATCTTGCATTAATATTTTATTGTATTTATTCCTCTACAGACTCTTGAGAACTAACTTCTACGTTAGCTTTCTGTGCTTCAAGTAAAGCTTTTTCCTTCTCATATGCAGAAAATACAACTTCTGCTAAGGTGTTACGCATCTGTTGATGAATAGGGTGAGCGATGTCTCGATAATCAGATTCTCCAACCTTTCGACTTGGCATCGCAACAAACAAGCCATTTTGACCTTCGATAATCTTTATGTCATGCACAACAAAGGCATCATCAAATGTAACAGATACTACCGCTTTCATTTTCCCGTCTTCACGTAATTTTCGAACTCTTACATCTGTAATTTCCATATTTGCTTCCCTACCTTTCCACTATGTAATGATAAATAATTATACTATATTTGTATTAAATTTTCAATTATTACCCACTAAAAATAACATTTTTTAATAATCATAAACTACGTTACACTCTGCTCCTGAACGTTTCTATAAAATCATCTTATCTTTGTGTACCTGCTTTAGTTTTTCCATATTTAATACATTTATTGGTGCAAATAGAACAATTTACTTGTTTCATAATATCTTCCTCCATAATAATTATTTTAAGGAAGATATAATGCCTTGTAACCTTTCAATTCCAATGTATTACAAAGTTTTTATCAACACTTTTTGTCCTATAACTCTCTTCTCAAGAAAATTTTACACTACCTATTATTTGAAAAGTTGATGATGAATTTTAACTGAATCAATTTTATAATTATCATCAATAATATATCCTGAGATAGTTCCTTTTTCAGTTTTTGTTGTTTTAGTACCATCTATTATTGATATCACATTAACTACAACTTCATAATCATAAAAGAATTTATCTGCCTCATAATCATAGTAAAATTGGTAGGGTTCTGTTTTTATTTTACCAGTATATGACATTAATTTCACATCACATTTGTTTTCTATCACTTCATGAATATATAATATGGAAAGTCTGCCTGAAAGGAATTTTTCAAATCCTTTGGGTGTAAAGAATTTTTCAAATTTATCTCTTCTAGTAAAGGTCTCCATATTGGCAGTTTTATCTTCTATCATAGTCTTATATTCATCATATGAAATGTTATACATTTCTTCAATAAAGTTTCTAAAAAAGTCGTATTTTTCGCTATTGTTTTTATTTAGAAATATAAAAAATATAATTAATAGACACAACAATATCACTGTAATGATTATCTGTTTTTTATTTTTAAATATACTAAAATCCAAATATATATCCATCCTATATTGAAAAACCATCATTTACATCATTGTTATATTTTATCCAGCTCATTTTTGCATTTATTGCAGTACCACCAAGAAACAATGAATATCCTGAGCTATATATATTTTACATTTTAACTCTTATAAAAATAGCATTGAATATTTATAGCTACTTTTACCTTTATAATATCAACAAATTCCTAAACTATATATTAGAATATGCATAAAGCATATCTTTTATAATAAGTCATAGCTGGCTTTATTACTTTCTCATTCTAACATAAAATGTCATAACAATCATTTATAAATTTATATTTTTTTGTATAAATATAACATATGTATTATAACATTACATTATCCATCAAAAAAACTGAAATAATAAGGTTTTTTCGCACGCTACCTTGTGAATCGTTTTTATTTATTAATTTACATAAAACACCATGTAAAATATTGTAAATTTAATGGAACTGTGTTATTGTAAAAGTAAAATATTTCCATTTATAATTTGTTGGTGATTTTGTTGGTAATAAAGTATGTGAAGATAAAGGTGTTTTATGAAAAATAATAATGATTATGAATTTTAT
>PDWI01001168.1_pt1 | contig 42454 bp, 39 predicted proteins | sample 1430891 | NCBI WGS metagenome assembly PDWI01 (sample SAMN01162508, study PRJNA174530) | Oral metagenome, whole genome shotgun sequencing project. | biome: Marine environment; feature: Marine mammal; material: Swab sample of the gingival sulcus; isolation source: swab sample of gingival sulcus... | reverse complement strand
ATGAAGGAGTCAGTATACTATTTTTGGTCGAATCTGTCTCCCTGAAATGGGAATTTTTTAATAAAATTCATAAGGTTGGGTGTTTTTCAGGGGCGACTATGTAATGAAAACGGTTGAATTGTGGATTGGGTGATTTGACACCGTGTTACATACAAATCATGGTATGGAAATCGTCTGGGTTCATTTTGATAGGTATCGACACTCATGACACAATTTGATAACGAGGTCAGCCAATAGTCGATTTGGTGCTTCGTTTATGTTGCCTTTGACAGCGCGATCGATTTTAAATGCATCCGATAGCAAATCATTTAACTGGCTGGTTGTCATCCGGGCAGACAGTTTGGTGTATAGGCGTCGCTGCTGTTTGATGATCCAGATTTTTTGGCATGCCTGATCTGGGTGCATCCCTGAGCGAACCAGTTGCTTTAATGCGCAGGTTTGTCTGATGGTGCGGGTAAGCAGACCAAGAATGGGCAAGGGTTGGGTACCTTCGTTAATCAGACCTGAAAGAATATGTAATGCCTTTTTGGTATTCTGGCGCAGACATGCATCGATTAAATCGAACGGGCTATAGTGGCTACTTTCTGCTACAGACTCTGTTATTAACTGGCTGGATATTCGGGTGTCGGGAGACAGTATTTTGAGTTTTTCGATTTCCTGAGCCGCTGCCAGCAAGTTTCCTTCTACACGATCAGCAATGAGTTCGATCGCGTCGCGGTCGATAGTTAACCCGTTCGTTTTCGCCCGGCCGGCGATCCATCGAGGAAACTTTGCCAGTTCCACCGGTCGTACAGCTATAATCGCACCTAATTTGTCCAGAGTTTGATACCAGGCTTTTCGGGATTCGGCGTAATCAAGCCAGGGCATTTCGATTAATAGTACCTTGGTGTCGTCTACCTGCCCCAGATATTCTTCAAGTGCTGAAATGGTAGAATTCGTCGGTTTGAACGATTTGTTGCCAGCGCTTTTTTTAAATCTCAATTCAAGCAGCTTCAATTCAGCAAACAGAGAAAGTGCGGCCGTTTCGGCTTTGAATTCGTTCCAGTTGTAGTTGCCTTCAGCATGGAACACTTTGCGTTCAGTAAAGCCTGATTGGCGGGCTTTGGCGCGAATCAGGCTCGCGCACTCTTGAACAATCAGTGGTTCATCTCCGGTCACCAGGTAAATCGGCAAGAGGGCCGCGTCGAGGTGATTGTTGAGTGAATCCGCTGTAAGTCTCATCGCTATTTCACCGATGCTGATGCCTGCAAAATTTTTTGAATGCGTGTTTTGTCGAAAGGGGCGAGTAGATAAGGAATCTCATGGGCAATGCGTTGGTTCAGGTGCCGGGTAATGATCGCTTTTTCTCTCTCCTTGCCAAGTACCTGGGTCGCATCGTGGTAGTAAGTGCTTTTTTGAGAAACCGACTTTTCAGTCAGAACCTGCCCGTTACGTCTGAGTTGGAATACTGCGGTGGCGGTCACTCGGTACTGGGCTGTGCTGGCATTCGGGTTGATGGATACGGCTTTTTCTTTTTCTGAATAATCCGTTATCAATAGCTGGTAAGCAGGCTGGCCCTCGCTTGGTGTCTGCCCCGCCTGGGCAGTGATAATTCTGGCTGTGGTCGAGCACAGGTCATAGGGCACGCGAGGGCCGCAATCGGTGCGGATGGCTTTTAGTTCATCGGGCAGAAGCGCCGAATCCCGAAGCTGCATAGCGCAGCCCGAGACAGTGAAAACAAGAATGAAAGCCGTTAAATATTTGGCAGGCAGGCTAGTTGGCAACGATATTCACCAGTTTGTTAGGAACGACGATAACCTTCCGAATCGTTTTTCCATCAGTGAATTTTTTGACATTTGCTTCGTTCAGGGCTTGTTTTTCTATCGCCTCCTTAGCGGCATCGAGTGCTATATTCAGTTTGGCTCTGACTTTACCATTGACTTGTACCACCATGGTTACCGAAGACTGTTGCATCGCGCTTGCATCGGCAACTGGCCATTTGGTATCAAGGATATCGTCACTATGTCCCAATGCCTGCCACAATGCATGGCAGACGTGCGGCACAATTGGGGAGATAAGTAAAACAGTCGTTTCAAGCCCTTCCTGACGGACGGCGATGCTTTGCTCGTCACTGTCGTCAAATCGGATGATTTCGTTCATTAGCTCCATGACCGCCGCAATGGCCGTGTTAAAGGTCATGCGACGGCCATAGTCATCGGATACTTTGGTGATTGTCTGGTGAATTTTGCGTCGTAATTGGGTTTGCTTTTCGTTCAGCGTATCGACATCGAGCTCAATTTTTTTTGCCGTTGCAAGGTGATGGTACACTGTCTTCCACAAGCGTTTAAGGAATCGATGAGCACCTTCGACGCCGGAGTCCGACCATTCAAGCGATTGTTCCGGCGGGGCGGCGAACATCATAAACAAGCGAACCGTATCGGCACCATAACGATCGATGATCTGCTCAGGGTCGATGCCATTGTTCTTGGATTTCGACATCTTGGTGGTGCCGCCGGTCATCACTGGCTGACCATCTTTGATATGGATAGCAGAGATGACTGCACCTTTATCGTCTTTTTTGGTTTCAACCTCGGATAACGGAATCCACTGGGTGCTGCCACTTTCATCTTCTCGGTAGTAGGTTTCTGCCAATACCATGCCTTGACACAACAGGCGTTTGAAAGGTTCGTCACTTGCTACCAGTCCTGTGTCACGCATCAACTTATGGAAGAATCGTGCGTACAGTAAATGTAGAATGGCATGTTCGATGCCGCCAATATACTGATCGACCGGTAGCCAGTAATTGGCTTTGTCCGGATCGAGCATTTGCTCTGTACTATCGGCACAGCAGTATCGTGCGAAATACCAGGATGATTCCATAAAGGTGTCGAAAGTGTCGGTTTCCCGCGTCGCTGTCTGGCCTTGGTAGCTTGTCTTGGCCCATTCAGGGTCGGACTTGATCGGCGATTTGACGCCATCCAGTTCGACATCTTCCGGCAATCGAACCGGCAGTTGATCGGCAGGTACTGGGCGCTCGGTGCCGTCTGACAGGGTCATCATTGGAATCGGCGCTCCCCAATATCGCTGCCTGGATACACCCCAGTCACGCAACCGATAGTTCACCTTTTTCTCGCCTTTGCCCAGCTTGGCCAGTTTATTGGCTATGCCGTCAAAGGCTTCTTGCGAGGTCAGACCCGTAAACTCGCCTGACGACACCAGAATGCCTTTTTCTATGTAAGCGGCTTCTTGTACGTCAACCTCCTGGTTATCGGTAGGCGCTATAACCTGCCTGATAGGCAGGCTATATTTGCGCGCGAATTCGTGATCTCTTTCGTCATGGGCCGGCACTGCCATCACCGCTCCCGAGCCATAATGTATCAGCACGAAGTTTGCCACCCAAACGGGTATTTCTTGTTCAGTGATCGGGTGAATGGCGTACAGTCCTGTTGGCACGCCCTTTTTTTCCATTGTTGCCATATCAGCTTCTGCGATTTTTTGGTTTTTGCATTCTTCGATAAAATCGCGCAGCTCCGCATTGGTTTTTGCCACCTCTATCGCCAGAGGGTGCTGGCTGGCGACAGCAACGTAGGTGACCCCCATCAGGGTGTCCGGCCGAGTGGTATAGACGGTCAGTTGATCTTCCCGGGATTTGATCGGGAATGTCAGCTCCACGCCTACCGATTTGCCGATCCAGTTTCGTTGCATGGTTTTGACCTGTTCTGGCCAGTCATCGAGCCGATCCAGGTCATTCAATAACTCTTCCGCATAATCGGTGATTTTGATAAACCATTGGGGTATTTCTTTTTGTTCGACAATCGCACCTGAACGCCAGCCACGACCATCGACGACTTGTTCGTTGGCCAAAACGGTCTGGTCGACTGGATCCCAGTTAACCGTAGAGTTCTTTTTGTATACCAGGCCCTTTTCATAAAGCTTGGTAAAAAACCATTGTTCCCAGCGGTAATATTCTGGTTTACAGGTGGCCACTTCCCTGTTCCAGTCATAGCCGAAGCCCAATTGCTTGAGCTGTCGTTTCATATATTCGATATTTTCGTAGGTCCATTTTGCCGGCGGTATATTGTTCTGGATGGCGGCATTTTCCGCTGGCAGGCCGAAAGCGTCCCAGCCCATCGGTTGCAATACATTCTTGCCCTGCATACGTTGATAACGGGTAACCACATCGCCAATGGTGTAGTTTCGCACATGCCCCATATGAAGTTTGCCGCTGGGGTAGGGGAACATGGAAAGGCAATAGTACTTTTCTTTTTGTTTGTCTTCGTTAACACAAAACGACTTGTTTTCTTCCCAGTGTCTTTGTGCTGTTTGTTCGATCTTACTTGGCTCGTACTTTTCTTCTAGCTTGTATTGCGCTTCCATTGTTTTGGAATGTCCTCTGGGTACAATTGATCGGCCTGATCGAAAAAACTCGTCAGTGATTGGCTAAGTTGTTCCAAATCAGGCATCAAATCTAAAAAATCTGCTAGGTTTGGGTAAACCGGGGCGGTATTCTAACCTACTAATGGGGCGACAGGTAGGGGTTAGCGCACAATGTTCGGATTAGATCCGTTTGAATTGTCATTAGGGTCAAAAACGGGAGCAGTATGATGTCAGACAAGATACCTCCAAAGCTTTCGCAAAAAGCAGTTCATGCCTATGATCGTATCATCCATCGGGTCGAGTCGGCGGTGGCGGATATTGAAAATCGCACCTGGGAAACGATAAAGAAAGAGGTGGACGACGCAATCGAATTTGAGCAAGGGGTGGCGGAACTCACTCGCGAAGAAATCGATTTGTTGGGTGCCTATGTCAAACGTGACCTCGAGGGAATGATGCGGTTTGTTTCAGAAACCAGGCATGGTTTGGCTGAATGGCTCAAGATCGATGTTGCACTCGTCGAGAAAAAAATGAAGGAATCATTGTTCTCCATTGCTGACAAAACGCGAGTCGAGCAGATGGAGCTCGAGCACAAAACGCATCATGATCACGGTATTTACGTCAAGGGCGAAATTGCCTCGCCGGGTATGTTGCAGTGCTCTGAGTGCGGTTATATGGTGTGTCTGACCCAGACCACGATGATCGAGGCATGTCACGAATGTGATAATCATTACTTCAAACGCATCACGGCGCGATGGCCGCGCGCGGAAGACAGTTTGTGAGCGCTAAGGTTGACAGTTACACTTGACGACAAGTGCCGCGTCTCAGGCTTGGCCGGGTTTTAAAGTTTAAAGCAAGGGCCTAAAGTTTTTGGTTGATTTTGTTAAATTCTCTGACAAACTGTAAAAATTCCGCTTCGGGAAGTGGTCGGCTGTAATAGTAGCCTTGTGCGCGCTCACAGTCGGCTCGCCGAATAAAGTCGATATGGTCTTTGGTTTCCACCCCTTCTGCGATTACTTTCAGGCCAAGTGTTTTACTCATCGCGATAATTGCCTTTACGATCTCTTCGTCATCCTTGTCGATATTGATGTCCCGAACAAAAGAACGGTCTATTTTGACTTTGGTTACCGGTAGTTTTTTAAGGTAACTCAGCGATGAATAACCTGTGCCAAAATCATCAAGCGAAATGTTGACGCCAAACTCTCTGACTTGATTGAGTTCGGCGGTGACCAGAGCCGGGTTTTCCATAACGGCACTTTCGGTTATTTCCAGCTCGAGTTGGCAGGGGTCAAACTGAGTAAACTCGATAAGTTTTTGAACTTGTTCAGCAAAGTTGGCAGTAGACAATTGCTTGCTCGATACGTTGACTCCGATCGACAGAAAGTCGATACCTTGTTTTTTCCACTGCGTTGCACGCATTATCGAATTCTTCAATACCCACTCTCCCAGCGGCACGATCAGCCCCGTCTCTTCCGCCAGTGGAATAAATTCCATCGGGCCAATGACGCCGCGGCCAGGATGGTTCCAGCGAATCAGTCCTTCACAACCGCAGACGATTTCTTTGGTGATGTTGATCTGAGGCTGAAAATAAAGCTCAAACTCTTGCTCATCGATCGCTTTGCGAAGCTGCCGTTCCAGATGAAATTTTTCCGAGGTAACCCCTGACATCGACAAATCAAAGACTTTGCTTTGATTCCGACCATTTTCTTTGGCGTGATACATGGCTGTATCGGCACATTTGATCAAAATGTCTTCTTGTTCCCCGTGATCGGGAAAAGTGCTGATACCGATGCTGGCTCCGACTACCACTTCGTGCCCCTTGATGTCGATCGGCAGGCAGACCTGTTCGATTATTTTTTTGGCGACTAACTGACTGTTTTGGCTGTTGGCAATTTCGTCCAGAATAATGGTAAATTCATCACCGCCCAGTCTGGATACGGTGTCTTGCGCTCTGACTGTTTTCTGGAGTCTTTGGGCGATAATAGAGAGTAATTGGTCACCTGCCTCGTGCCCCAGTGTGTCATTGACATATTTGAATCGATCTAAATCGATAAACATAAGACCGATTCGATTATTCTTTCGCTTGGCCCGCAACATCGACTGTTTTAATCTGTCCATAAAGAGGGCTCGATTCGGTAGCCCGGTGAGCTGGTCGTAGTGGGCGAGATTGTTGATATAGTCTTCCTGCTTTTTCCTTTCGGTAATGTCATTGAACAGGTCGATATACTGGATGATTTCTCCATTTTCGTTACGAACAGCGGAAATGGTATGTTGAGCCGGAAATACTTCGCCTGTTTTTCGTTTGTCCCAGAGTTCGCCTTTCCAAAGGTCCGTTGCCTCCAACATCGCCTTTAAATCGTCGTAAAAGTCGTTCGTGTGTTTATCGGATTTCATGAACTGATCCGCATTTTTGCCTACAATCTCCTTTTCTTTATAGTGAGTGATTGTCTCGAATGCCGGATTGACGCTGAGAATTCTTCTTTCTGCATCGGTGACCACTATGGCTTGAGCGGAGTGATTGAATACGTTGTTTGCCAGCTTCAACACATATTCGTTTTGCTTATGTTGGGTTACGTCTCTGACTATACCGAGCATGGCAGTCACTTTGCCGTTTTCGTCTTTAGTCAGTTCGCCAAATTGTTCGACAATGATCGATTGACCCGAGCCGGATTCCAGGTGGTGCAGGACATGATAAGGTTTTTCGAACAGTATCGACTCGTTAATCGCATTGGCCACCATTTCTCTTTCCTGGGGGGGGATTTTCTGGCTGAGTTGGGCATGCGTAAAAATGTTTTCCTGGGTTTGAAAATCATAGATCCGTTTCCCTTCCTCAGACAGTAACAGTCGACCCGAAGTCAGTTCCCATTTCCAGCATCCAACCTTTGATACGGCTTGCGACTGGTTTAACATGGATTCTCGTTCCAGTAGCTCGTCATGGATCCGCTTTTCTTCCCTGACATCTCTTATATTGAGTATCGCAACCTTGCCATCTAATTGGTTTGCGTAACTAATGGTAATATCGACGGGAATTTCTTCATTGCTTTTGGTAAGAACAAACAAGTGTTCCATTCTGTCGTAAGGACGTGACTCGCGCTTGTCAAAGAGAGTGTTCCTATGCGTGGATTGACGGTTGCGTATTTTTTTCGGAACCAGGTCTTCCAGCTTCATTCCAATAAGTTCATTCATAGCGTAGCCGGAGAAGTATGATGCCTGGACGTTGGCTTTGGTTATCGTGCCCAAGGTATCGTCGACGATAAGAACGGAGTCAGGAAGACTGCTAAATAGACTTTCCTGCAGTTCACGTGATACTTTGAGCGATCGGAATACCTGATTCAGGCCGAACAGGGTAAAGGCAATGATAGCGGTGTAAATAAAAAACAGTACGACAAATATCCAGCCAAGGTTGAGTTGGTCGAGATGCGACGTCATCGCCTCTTTGGCTTCTCGTTCTTTGTTGTTTTGTTCCAGGAGCGCAAATTGGTTGAGTACGTTAAATGCGCGCAATGCCGGCTGGTCATCGATCTTGACTTTTTGATCGATCTGTTCGGCAGACAGCCAGGATGAACCAATCGAGGGTTTAATCTGTCTGTATTTGGTTTCATAGCTGTTTATTACCTGGACAATTTGTGTCAGTGCTTGGTCAGGTTCGGATCCTTTTTCAAGGTGACTTCGGTAGGCTTTCAGGTATCGCTTCAGATTGGTCAGGTTGTTTTCGATAAGCAGAATCAAGCTGGTGTCCTGCCTTAGCAACAAGTTTTTAAAATTATGAATGAATCCCCCGTAGCCCAATTCTTGATAAATCTGGTTGAGTAAGATTTGTGACTGTGTTGCCTCTCGAGTATAGGTTTGCCAGATAGCGTCTGATTGACGTATCGCCTTTGACAACGATGCGCCATAAAACAACAATGCGACCGAAAAAATAGTCGAAAGTACGATAGTAAAAACAATAATCTTTTTCGCCCCGATACGGGTTAGCAGCTTCGTGATAACGCTGTGTGTCATAGTTAACCAAAAAGTGTGCGACAGGATTCATATAATAATAGGCAAAAAAAATCAGTTCTACTAAAAATGCAGCGCATTTGGCAATTGAGTTTTATCATTTTTAGCCAGGTAGGTTATCGCCGAAAGACAGCCAAAACCAACAGCCCAACAGAAAATATTACGACAGGCCAGGATCCGGTAATCATAAATGGTGTCGCATTCGATGCAGCATAAACCGTTCCGGTGAGAGTAGCTGCAATAAACTGATCACTTCGTTTGATGATTTTTCCGTGGTGGTTGATGATCGCAGAAATGCCGTTATTGGTGCCGCGCAGGGTGTATCGCCCGGTTTCCAGTGATCGCATCTGAGCGATTTCCAGATGTTGCAGGGGGGCGATAGATTTGCCAAACCAGGCATCGTTACTGATTGTCAGTAGCATCCCGTTCTGTTTTGCCGAGTTGGCGACAAAATCGGGGTAGACAATTTCATAGCAAATAAACGGTGCGATATGAAGCTTACCTGCAGTCAAGCCGTTTTGGGCTGGTGGCCCGGGTGTAAAGCCCGACATGGGTAAATCGAGAAAGCCAAAGAGACCGCGTAACATCGCTTCCAATGGCACATATTCGCCAAATGGTACCAGTTTTTGTTTGTGGTAAAAGCCAGTTCCGTTACCCAAGCTGGTAATACTGTTGTGATAGATCGGTTGTTCGTCTGCGTTGGCGGTTGGTTCCCGATAGGGAATGCCGGTGATCAGAGTGGTATTGGTTTGCGAGGCTTTTTTAGCGAGTTCGTCGGTCACGATTTTAGCGGTGTCTTGAAAAAGCGGAATGGCGGTTTCCGGCCAGAGCAGGATGTCGCTGGATTCCCAGTGTCGATCACTGAGTTGCGCATAGGTTTCTATGCTATAGAGTCGATAACTGGGAGCCCATTTTATCAGTTGATCGATGTTACCCTGAACGATCGAGACCGTGACCGGGTGATCGGTATCCAGGTTAGTCCAGGAGAAATGGTTCAAAGGCGTGAGCAGCCACAATAAAGCGACCGGGACAAACAAGGTTATTCTGTGCTTGTGCTGTCGGGCCGTGACAATGGTGAACAGCGTGCAGCCGGTAAGCACAGCGACAAAGGTAACCAGATGAACACCGCCGATCGGGGCCAGCCATGAAATTGGTGAGTCAGTCAGGCCGTAACCCAGATAAAGCCATGGGAATCCGGTCAGAAACCAAGAGCGGAACCAATCGATTAAAATCCAGATACTGGCGAAGAGCAAGACATTGAAGCGTATCTGGTTGGTTTCTGCGTGCTTGTATAAATACAATTGTAAAACCTGGAACAAGGCCAGAAAGGCGACAAACAAAAAGGTCACAATGGCTGCCAGACCGGCTGAAGTGTAGCCATAGTCATGGATACTGACATAGATCCAGGATGCGCCACTGCCGTAGATGCCGAGTCCGTAGAGCCAACCCGTCAAGAGTGCATCGCGTTTTGAGCCTTTTCGTACCACTGCATAAATGACAAGCGCCGAGAGAATACCCAATGGCCAATAATCGAATGGCGCGTAGGTGAGGGTCTGTAGTGTGCCAGCGACGCAAGCGAGCAAGAGAAGGGAGATTTTTCTCACGACAGGGTTTCCCCAGTATGGTAAGGGTCGGGGTAGCCCAACCGATTCAGAATGGTGGTTTCCAACCGTTCCATAACTTCGGCTTCGCTATCATGAATATGGTCAAAGCCTTGCAGGTGGAGCATGCCATGAATCACCATATGAGCCCAATGAGCTTCAAGGGTTTTGCCCTGCTGCAACGCTTCTTTCTCGACGATTTCAGCACAGATAACCAAATCACCCAGTAGAAATATTTCTACTTCGGGTGGTGCTTCAAAGGGAAAAGACAACACATTGGTCGGTGCCTGCTTTTGGCGGTAATTTGAATTGAGCTGAGTGATTTCTGCAACATCGACAATTCGTATGGTGACCTCCCAGTCGCCATTGGTTTTTCTGCAAGCGGCATTGGCCCACAGCTCCAGCCTGTCTCTGTCCGGGTGTGCCTTGGCCAGGTGAGAGTGTTGCAGATCAATATGTAATGGCATAATCGATGAGTGGCCTGTTTGTTTGGGTTTTTGTCGGTTTTTTCAGAATCAGTTGTCCTGGGCAGGCTCGAACTTATCGTACGCCTCGACGATTCGTTGCACGAGCGGGTGGCGAACGACATCCCTTGCCGTAAATTCGGTAAAGTGGATGCCGGGCACGTTATTGAGCACCTTCTTGCCGTGAACCAGGCCGGAAAGCGCGTTGTTTGCCAGGTCTATCTGGGTTAAATCGCCAGTAATAACGGCGGTAGAGCCAAAGCCGATACGGGTAAGAAACATTTTCATTTGTTCTTTTGTGGTGTTCTGGCTTTCGTCGAGAATAATGAAGGAGCGGTTCAGGGTTCGGCCGCGCATAAAAGCCAGCGGCGCGATTTCGATCACGTTGCGCTCGATCAGGCGAGCGACCTGATCGACGCCGATCATTTCGTACAGCGCATCGTAAAGTGGACGCAGGTAGGGATCGACTTTTTGAGCCAGGTCACCGGGCAGAAAGCCGAGCTTCTCACCTGCCTCAACCGCCGGTCGTACCAGAAGTATTCGTTGCACATCTTCCCGGGTCAATGCTTCAACGGCACAAGCCACCGCAAGGTAGGTCTTGCCTGTACCGGCCGGGCCGATACCGAAGTTGATGTCGTGGTTGCGAATCGCCTGGACATAATCGGTCTGGTTACCTCCTCGGGGCTTGACTTGTAACTTGGGAGTGGTAACGGGACGAACGTTGTTTTCTATCTTGGCATGGGTCAATTCGCTGGCGACGCCGGTTTCCTGAATGAACAAATGAACCAGTTCCGGGGTGATCTCGATATCGGCACCCGTTTCCCGATAGAGGTGCTTTAGCAGCTCCAGCGTCAGCTGGACATTTTTTTCTTCACCCGTGACGGTAAACCGGTTTCCGCGATAGGAAATACTGACTCCCAGTCGTGACTCGATATGTTTAACGTGAGCGTCACAGGAGCCACAAAGCGACAACAGCCGCTGGCTGTCGAATGGTTCAAATAAATGGTGTCGAGTCATCTTTTTAACTGGTTGCTTTGTATCCGGTGGCATGGTCATTGGTATTGTATCGCTGTCAGTATTTTTGGTTATCGACCCGTTCACCACGCAGGGAATTGGGTAACGCCTGGACGATGGCGACATCCACGAAATGACCAATCAGATTTGGGTCATCCACGTTGAAATTCACGACACGGTTGTTTTCTGTTCTACCTTGATATTGGCCAGGATCTTTCTTGGAATAACCGGTAACCAGAATTCGCTGTTGCGAGCCAACCATTTTTCGGCTGATCGACTGGGCATTTTGATTGATTCTATTCTGAAGAATACGCAACCGGTGTTTTTTGGTTTCGTTATCGGTGTCATCCGGTAAGTCGGCAGCGGGTGTGCCGGGTCGGGCACTGTAGACAAAGCTGAACGACATATCGAAGCCGATGGCATCGATCAGCTTCATGGTTGCCGCAAAGTCCTGATCGGTTTCGCCTGGAAAACCAATGATAAAGTCTGACGACATGGCCAGATCAGGGCGGATTTTTCGCAATCGACGAATTTTGGATTTGTATTCGAGCACGGTATGACCTCGCTTCATCTGGGCGAGAATCCGGTCTGAACCACTTTGTACCGGTAAATGGAGGTGGCTGACCAATTCAGGTACTTGCGCATAGACATCGATCAACGCATCGCTGAACTCGACTGGATGCGATGTGGTAAAGCGTATTCGGTCGATGCCGTCGATGTCAGCGATAAAGGTGATTAATTCAGCCAGATCCGCCACATCGCCATCATCAGTTTCGCCGCGGTAGGCGTTCACGTTTTGGCCGAGCAGGTTCACTTCTCTGACGCCTTCCGATGCCAGATGAACGACTTCGGCCATAACATCATCGAACGGCCTGCTGACTTCTTCGCCGCGGGTATAGGGCACAACGCAAAATGTGCAGTATTTGCTGCACCCTTCCATGATCGAAACGAAGGCGGAAGGCCCTTGCACACCTGGGGCCGGGAGACGGTCGAATTTTTCTATTTCCGGAAAACTGACATCGACGACACTGACACCATTGATAGTTGATTCTTTGATCATTTCTGGCAGTCGGTGCAGTGTCTGCGGGCCAAAAATGATATCGACATAAGGCGCCCGTGCCCTGATTCCCTCGCCTTCCTGACTGGCGACACAGCCGCCGACGCCAATCTTTAATCCAGGCTTGGCTTCTTTGAGTTTTTGCCATCGCCCCAGTTGGTGAAATACCTTTTCTTGCGCTTTTTCACGGATCGAACAGGTGTTAAGCAACAGAATATCGGCATCTTCGGCCTGATTGGTTATTTCGACGTGGTGACTCAGTTTAAGCAGATCCGCGATTCGCGATGAATCGTATTCGTTCATCTGGCAACCGTGCGTTTTAATGAACAGCTTTTTGGTCATGGTGAGTACTGATTACCTTCTCGAGCGTGATAATGAATTGACGGATCAAACAGCCGCGCATTATAGAGACTATATTGCTATACGCCTAGTTTTTAGCCAGAAATAATTGTCCATCTGGATGAATTCCTGACAGGTTATGGTATGATCTGCCGGTTACGCGTTATCTGTGCCATACGTTGTATCCCGAGACTGATCAGGAAATGAAACACGCTATGTCCAATCAAGCAACGAAAAAAGCCTATAAAATAATCTATTACAATCAGGAAGAGGTGTTTGAGATCTATGCTTCGCAGATTTATCAAAGCGATATGTATGGCTTTGTCGAAGTTGAAGATCTGCTGTTTGGTGAGCGTACACAATTGTTGGTCGACCCTGGTGAAGAAAAACTGAAAGCCGAGTTCGAGGGTGTCAAGCGTACCTTTATCCCGATGGCGGCGGTGATCAGGATCGATGAAGTCGAGCAGACCGGGGTCTCCAAAATCAAAGGCGGTAAAGGTGCCTCGGTCGCGTCATTTCCAAAGTCGCCACTGAAATCTGATTGATGTTGCGTCGCTAATGTCATCACGAAAAATCAGTCAATCGAGAATGCAAGGAGCTTTCGGTGACGCCTGAACGCTTTCACAAGTTCATTTCAACGCTGAATCGGCGCCAGCCGGATTTGAGCCTGCTGACAGATCAAATGCATAAACCCAGAAATATTGCCGCACTGGTGCGCACAGCGGATGCATTTGGTTTGATGCGTGTGCATATGGTGCGCAGCAAAGGCCAGCAACAGCCCTATCGCGGCACGGCCATGGGTAGTCAGCAGTGGCTCGAAGTTCGCCAGCATCTCAGTATGACAGGCGCCATTCAGGAATTGCAGGCCAGTGGTTGCCAGGTATTTGCGGCTCATTGGTCGGATCAGGCTGTGCAATATCGAGAGGTTGATTACACGGGGCCTTGCGTTGTTTTGCTTGGTAATGAAAAGTCAGGCGTGAGTGAGGCAGCTGCCGACCTCGCTGATAAGCATATTATTATTCCTATGGTTGGAATGGTGGAGTCGTTCAATGTCAGTGTCGCGGCGGCGATCATTCTCTCGGAAGCGCAACGCCAACGAGCCGACCTGGGTATGTATGCGTCTTGTCGGCTGGAACAAACTGAATATTGGGAGACTTTTTTTAAATGGGCGCATCCGAAAGTGGCCGCTTTTTGCCAAAAAAACGGCCTTGCCTTTCCTCCTGTCGATCATGAAACGGGTGAGATTGTCGACGCCTCTGGCTGGTATGCCGGTATTCGTGATACCAACCGTTAAGCCTGATCTTTTTTCTTTTGTTCAAAATACTGACTCAGCTGTTGTTTGAGCGTTTTCGGAATATCGTTAATAGTTAGCGAATTGGCTGCTTTGTCGTAAACGATGGATTTCTCGATCAGGTCGGACGAAAACGAGAGGCTGATGCCATTACCCTTGCCGGAGAACCTGACCAGCCGTCGCAGCTTGCGATAGTCAGGGCGCAGCTCTCTGTTATCTGTTGCCAGCGTGGTTCTGGCAAACTCTGCAAAGCGATTGGGCGCCTCTTCATCGACTGCCCCGGATAACTCCTGAAAGCGGACGGGTTCGCCTGCCTTGTGCTGCTCGACACAAAAATTATAGGCTTTCTTGCGGATAACTTTGCCAGCATTTTCGTCGGAATAATCACAAAACTGCTCTATCGCATCCAAAAACGTCGCCGTATCCTGTTCGATATTGGTTGCACTTTGAAAGCCAATGGCCCTGGCGAAAGCCTCTCCGGCCTTGGCGGCGGTTCTTGCGGTAAGTACACACAGATAGCTGGCACTTTCTGTGTCGCTGAGCCAGTCTTCGATTTCCAGCCGAGCCGCTATTTCCAGCCGGGTGGTATTCAGGTATTCAATGGGCTCAACATCGAGTGGGTTCGCATAGGCGAAGCCGGATTCGGTTTCAGTCAGCAATATATGGAGTCGTCGTCCCTGTTCGACTTGCTCCTCGATATAGAGAATATAGAAATCCAGCTCAGAAGGTTGCGATTCCAGGTGTTGCTTGAATTCTCCGGATAATTTTTGGGCCCAGGAAGTGAACGGGATTTTCTGGTTGATAAATTCACGCGTCCAGATGTCCGCTGGGTAGCTGCCATGGTCATCGTTGAACCGGCCAAATTGTTTGCCCGGTTTGCTGTTAAACAGACGTTTGAAATGCCCGAACAGACTTTCGATATCGGCATTGTTGATCAGCTCTTGCGGGGATTCATCCAGCTCGATGGGGCCATCTTCAGATAGGCGCCTGACATGATGCACTGTGATATGCCGAATGGCCATAGATTTCCCTTTTCAGATTTGATCAGATTGTCGTCTACTTCGTTTTCGCCCGCTTACGAATCCAGTTTTTTCTTCAGTATTTCGGTCAGTATTTTGGGATTGCCCTGGCCTTTTGACGCTTTCATCAGTGGTCCCATAAAGCCGCCCATCAGTTTCTTTCGCTTCTTGTCATCCGCCTGTTTGTATTGGGTAATTTGATCGGCCATATCCTCTAATACAGTTTCGACCAGTTTTTCGAGTTCTCCGCTATCGGATACCTGTTTCAGTCCTTTTGCCTCGATGAGCTGGTCGATGTCATCACCTTCATTGTTCCATAGGGCTTCGAGTACTTTTTTGGCACTGGAAGAGGATAGCGTATTGTCTTTGAGTCTGGTAATCAGTTGGCCGAGTTGTGCTGCGCTGACGCAGCTGTCGGCGATACTTTTTTCGTCGGCATTGAGGTGGGCTGAGAGCTCACCCATAATCCAGTTGGCGGCCAGTTTGGCATCGCCGCATGTGCTGACTGTGGTTTCGAAAAAGCGCGCCATATCCGCTTCCACGCTTAAAATGCCGGCATCGTAATCAGATAGCTTGTATTGTTCGATAAAACGGGCGCGCCGAGCGTCCGGGAGTTCAGGCAGGTGGTTCCGGATGGCTTCGATATAGTGATCATCGAAGACCACTGGTAGTAAATCAGGGCACGGGAAGTAACGGTAGTCGTTAGCCTCTTCTTTGCTGCGCATCGATCGGGACAACTCTTTCTCACCGTCGAAAAGTCGGGTTTCCTGAGTGATTTGTCCACCCTCTTCGAGTATGTCTATTTGGCGTGCCACTTCATGTTCGATGGCTTTTTCCATAAAGCGGAATGAATTCAGGTTCTTGGTTTCGGTGCGGGTGCCCAGTCTGTCCTCACCTTGGGGGCGAATCGATATGTTGATATCGAAGCGCATCGAACCCTGGGACATTTCACCGTCACAAATGCCAAGTGAAGTGACGATTGCATGCAGTTTTTTGGCGAAGGCAACGGCTTCTTCCGAACTGCGCATATCCGGCTCGGTAACCACTTCGATCAGTGGTGTGCCGGCCCGGTTCAGGTCGATACCGGACATGCCGTGATAGTCTTCATGCAATGATTTTCCGGCATCTTCTTCCAGATGGGCATGGTGTATTCGAATGGTTTTGTGCCCGCCGTCAGGCAGTGTGATTTCGACATGGCCAGAACCGACGATGGGTGATTCCAATTGCGTGGTCTGATAGCCTTTGGGCAAGTCGGGATAGAAGTAATTCTTGCGCTCAAATACCGAGCGCTGGTTGATTTCGGCATCGATCGCCAGACCAAACATAATGGCATAACGAAATGCCTGCTCGTTGGGTACCGGCAGCATACCCGGCATGGCCAGATCGACGGCGTTTGCCTGGGTGTTTGGCGCTGCGCCATATTGGGTGCTGGAGCCTGAGAATATTTTTGATTTTGTGGCCAGTTGAATATGAATTTCAAGGCCGATTATGGTTTCCCATTGCATGGTTTTTGCTCTTTAATCTTGGGTGGACAGAGTGCTGAATTGTTTTTTTGTCTCGATAATGCCAGTCGACATCGCTAACGAGGGTAACGGCAAATCGGTTTAGTTCGGGTGTTTTTGATGCCAGTCCGTTATCTGCTGGTACTGATGGGCGACATTCAACAGTTTGGCTTCGTCGAAATAATGACCGATCAATTGCAACCCGACGGGCAGGCCACCGATCGAACCGCTTGGGATCGATATGCCGGGTAGCCCGGCCAGGTTTGTCGATATGGTAAAGATATCTTCAAGGTACATTTGAACCGGGTCGTCGCCTTTTGAGCCAAAGGCAAAGGCGGGTGACGGTGATGCGGCGCTGGCGATAACATCGACTTGTTCGAACGCGGCGGCAAAGTCATTGGTGATCAATCTTCGGGCCTGTTGTGCCTTTTTGTAGTAGGCATCGTAATAACCGGCGCTTAACGCATAAGTACCAATCAGGATTCTTCGTTTCACCTCTTCACCAAAGCCCTCGGATCGGCTGCGTAGATAGAGATCCATCAAGTCTTTCGGATCTTTGCAGCGATGACCGTAGCGCACGCCATCAAATCGGGACAAATTGGCGGAGCATTCGGCTGGCGCAATGACGTAGTAGGTGGGTATCGACAAATGTGAGTGGGGTAGTGAAATCTCCTTTATGACTGCACCCAGTCGTTCCAGTTCCTGAATTGCCGCCATAGTCCGGTCTGCCATATCCGTAGCCAGCGCATCGGTAAAAAACTCCTTGGGTAGGCCGATTCGTAAACCCTTGATGCTGTCGTCAAGCGTGCTGGTGTAATCCGGTATATCGCGCTGAATACTGGTCGAATCCTTCGGGTCGTAACTTGCCATGATATTCAGCATCATTGCCGCATCTTCAGCGGTGCGGGCCATAGGGCCACCCTGATCTAGACTGGAAGCGAACGCGATCATACCCAGGCGGGACACTCTGCCGTAGGTGGGTTTCAGTCCGGTAACACCGCATAGTGCGGCAGGCTGACGAATGGAGCCGCCGGTATCGGTAGCTGTCGCGGCGGGTGTCAATCGAGCTGCAACTGCGGCAGCGGAGCCGCCGGATGAGCCGCCAGGCACCAGATCGTCACCCCAGGGGTTGGTCACCCTGCCAAAAAAACTCGTCTCATTGGAAGAACCCATCGCGAATTCGTCCATATTGGTTTTACCCAGACAGACCGCGCCTGCCTGCTTGAAGTTGGCGGTAACGGTGGCGTCATAAGGTGGCACAAAGTTGTTGAGCATGTTGGAACCACAAGTGGTTTTGATACCTTTGGTGCAGAAAATATCCTTGTGCGCAAAGGGCACGCCTGTCCAGACGCTGGCATTGCCGGCGGCTCGACGGGCATCAGCCTGGGCTGCTTGCTTTATTGCAGAATCCTCGCAGACGGTGATGAAGCTGTTGTACTGGTTGTCCTGCTGTTTGATGCGGTCAAGAAAGTACTGACTGATCTCGACACTGGAATATTCGCCATTTTGCAGGTCTCGGGCGATTTCGGCTACGGTTTTATTGTGCATAGTGTTTGTTGAAACAGGTTGTTGGTGATTCTGTCGTTGTTCGGAGTTTATGGTTTACCTGACTCGATCGCTTTCGTTACTCCATTACTCGATTACCTTGGGTACGAGAAACAGACCGTCTTCGGTCGCCGGCGCGACGCTTTGCAGCGCTTCTCTCTGATTTTGTTCGGTAACAACGTCCTTGCGCAGCACTTGTGTCACGTCCATCGGGTGTGCCATCGGCGTGACATTGCTGGTGTCGACGGCCTGCAATTGATCGACCAGATCAAGAATGTTGGACAGGTCGCTGGTTAGTTTTTCCGCCTGTTCTTCGGTCACCTGCAGGCGGGCGAGGTGAGCGATTTTTTCAACTGTGGAAACGTCGATAGACAAAGGATGTCTCCTCTTCTGGGGTGATTATTCTAAGGTTTTTCAGTTGTGCCATAGCTTGGCTATGGTACCAGAACATCACGGTAAATGGGCAGTCACTTTAGCCACATTTTCCTCTGAGCGGGTATTGGGTTTTCAGGTTTCGATCAATTTGCTTCGATGCGAGCGAACTTCTGTCGCTTTTGTTTGTTAAAGTTTGGTCTTTCCTGCTTGCCGAAATCACTGGTCGCTGTTAAAGTTGCCGCAATTAATAATGGAAGCTGAGTCTTAGGTTATTTTATCGAATGTTTAAGAAACTACGCGGTTTGTTCTCCAGCGATTTGTCAATTGATCTGGGTACGGCGAATACCCTGATTTATGTGAAAGACCGAGGAATTGTGCTCGATGAGCCATCGGTGGTTGCGATAAGAAACCACGCCTCGCAAAAAAGTGTGGCAGCGGTTGGCGCAGAAGCGAAACGTATGCTGGGGCGAACCCCGGGTAACATCACTGCCATTCGGCCTCTGAAAGATGGAGTGATCGCCGATTTCCACGTTACCGAAAAAATGTTGCAGCACTTTATCAATAAAGTGCACGAAAATAGCTTTATTACACCCAGTCCCAGAGTTCTGGTCTGTGTCCCGAGCAAGTCGACCCAGGTTGAGCGCAAGGCCATTCGTGAATCTGCCTCCGGAGCCGGTGCCCGAGAGGTGTATCTGATCGAAGAACCGATGGCAGCGGCGATCGGTGCCGGTTTGCCCGTTGAAGAGGCTCATGGTTCCATGGTGGTGGATATCGGTGGCGGTACCACTGAAATTGCGATTATTTCGCTCAATGGTATCGTTTATGCCGATTCTGTGCGTATCGGTGGTGACCGTTTTGATGAATCTATCGTTACCTTTGTGCGCAGAAAACATGGCAGCTTGATTGGCGATGCGACCGCAGAGCGCATTAAACAGGAAATTGGCTGCGCCTATGAGGGGCTCGAGTTAAGAGAGATCGATGTGCGTGGGCGTAATCTGGCGGAAGGTGTGCCTCGCGGATTTACCTTGAATAGTGAGGAGATTCTCGAAGCAATGATCGAGTCACTGGCTGGTATTGTGCAGTCGGTAAAGAGTGCGCTTGAACAGTCGCCGCCAGAACTCGCTTCCGACATTGCCGAACGGGGCATCGTAATGACCGGCGGTGGCTCCCTGTTAAGAGGTCTGGATCGGCTGATCAGCCAGGAGACCGGATTACCTGTGGTGGTGGCTGACGATCCGCTTACCTGTGTCGCAAGGGGCGGTGGTAAGGCTCTGGAACTGATAGACCAGGGTGGTTTTGGTCTTTATCCTATTGACTGACTTCAGTATCCCGAAAGGCGAGATCTATCTGGCTTCCTGCTCTCACCTCTGAATCGATAGAGGAAAACAGCCATTAACACAATCTTTGTTCAAGGCCCCTATTTGGGATATCGGCTGATTATGGTGATCATCGTGTCTATGGTCCTCATGGTCATGGACTATCGATTTGAGCGTGTTGCCATTGTTCGTCATGTTGTTAGTACTTTTCTTACGCCGGTTCAATGGGCCAGTGATTTACCCGCCTCGGCATTGGACTGGGGAGGCTCGTCGTTAAAAACCCGCGAGCAGTTATTGGATGAAAACGATGCGCTGCAAGTGCAGATTGCGGTATTGGAAAGAAAAATACAAAAGCTGGTTTTTCTGGCGGCAGAAAACAATCGGTTGCGCGAACTGCTCAACGCTTCTTCTGTAGTGGAAGACTCCGTTATTGTCTCCGAAATGATAGGTATCAATCCTGATCCCTTTGTTCATGAGGTTACCATCAATAAAGGGGAAATCGATGGTGTCGAAGTGGGCCATGCAGTTGTCGATGCCGATGGGCTTATGGGACAAGTCATTCAGGTCAGTGAGTTCACTTCAAGCGTTTTACTGATCTCTGACAGTAGTCATGCAGTTCCTGTTCAGGTCAATCGCAATGGTTTGCGCGCGATCGTTGTCGGTAAAGGTGCCATTGCCGAGTTGGAATTGGCCAATGTACCTGATACCGCCGATATTCGGCAGGGTGATTTATTGGTAAGTTCCGGTCTGGGTGGACGATTTCCTGCCGGTTATCCGGTTGCGACGGTAAAGCGTGTAGAACATGACCCAGGCAGACCCTTTGCCCATGTTCTGGCCACCCCATCGGCAAAGCTAAACCAAAGCAGACTGGTGTTGGTGCTATTCAAGGATGCTCGCAAACTGGCGGCGGCCCAACGAAGATCAGAGGACGAGAAAAGGCAGAAGGAAGAAGAAAACCGGTCTGAATTGGCAGAGGAACGACCATGAGAGGACAGGTCAGGGTGAGCTGGGGGCTGGTATTTTTCAGCTTTTTCTTCGCGTTTGTACTGAGTATCATTTATTTGCCCCCCGGGATTCAGTTATGGCGCCCGGATTGGACGGCCATGGTGCTGCTGTTCTGGGTAATGACCGCTCCTAATCGAGTGGGGCTGGTTTTTGCGTGGTTGATCGGTTTGTTGCAAGATGTGGTCGAGGGCGCATTATTGGGAATGCATGCTTTGGCGTTCGCCATTGTTGCCTATCTGCTCGTTAGCCTGTACCAGCGCTTCAAGGTGTTTCCCCTTATTCAACAAAGTGTTATGGTTTTTTTGATAATCGGGATCAACTTGATGGTCTGTCAGTTGATCAAAAGTCTTATCGGGGTTTCTGCAACCAGTTTTGTCTATTTGTATCCTGCCATATCTAGTGCTGCACTGTGGCCTTTTTTCTTTGTTATGATGGAAGTCGTCAACAAAAAAATGGCTTGATTGGCCTCTGTAGGCGAAGACCTTTTTATCTCGTTAAAGACAAATACTATTTTTTGGGATCGGTTGTGTGAAAAAACTGATATTAGCCTCGGCTTCACCACGTCGAGTTGAATTGTTAACGCCACTGGGTGTACCTTTTGAGCAATACCCAGTGGCTGTGGATGAATCTCCGTTGGCCGGTGAGTCGTATATGGAATTTGTCGAGCGTCTGGCTTTACTTAAAGCAAGCACCGCTTATCAAAGACGGTCGCCCGGGTATGCTGGCAATGATCAGCTATACTTTCTGGGGGCTGATACCCTGGGTGTGTTGGACGATCAATTACTGGTCAAACCTCGGGATTATCAGCACGAAGTTGCAATGCTTCGGTCGATGTCCGGCAGGAGCCATACTATATTGACTGGCGTCGCGCTTGTGGCGGCAGACTTCGAGCAAGTGGTTGTTTCCAGTTCGACGGTTTTTTTTCGAGAGATCGAGGATCATGAAATAAAACGGTATTGGTTGTCTGGTGAGCCGCAGGACAAGGCTGGGGGGTATGCTGTGCAAGGACGAGGTGCTATTTTCGTGTCACATTTGAATGGCAGCTATTCCGGGGTAGTTGGCTTGCCAATTATGGAAACGGCGGCATTGCTGGAGCAGGCCGGTTTTACGCTTTGGGCTGATATAAACAATGAGTGAAGAAATATTGATCAACGTGACGCCGGTAGAAACCCGGGTGGCGCTAGTCGAGAACGGTATGCTTCAGGAGGTTTACATCGAGCGTGCCGGAAATCGTGGCATAGTGGGTAATATCTACCTGGGTAAGGTAGTCAGAGTTTTGCCCGGAATGGAGGCCGCTTTTGTCGATATTGGTTTGGAACGCGCGGCTTTCATTCATGCCTCTGATATTGAAACCCAGGTGAGCAGAGATGAAGGGGTGGAGGTCGAAAAGGTGACACCCAATATCGCCTCCATGCTTTATGAAGGGCAATCGCTCACCGTAAAGGTAACGAAAGACCCGATTGGTTCCAAGGGTGCGCGGCTGACGACCCATATTTCGATTCCTTCCCGTTTTATGGTGTATTTGCCCGACAACGAGCATATTGGCATATCTCAAAAAATTGAAGACGAGACCTTGCGTGAATACTTGAAAAGTGAGGTCGAATCGAGTATCCAAGCCGATGGAGAGGAGAACAAAGGCGGATTTATCATCCGTACAGCGGCTGAAAGTGCCACCCGGGAAGAGTTGTTGCGAGATATTCATTATTTGAGGCGACTGTGGAATGGGTTGTCGGAACGGGTGCAAAGTGTCAAAGCCCCAGCAATGATTTATCAAGACTTGGCTCTCTATGTTCGGACATTGCGGGATCTGGTTCGGCCCGAAACGGAGAAAATAAAAATTGACTCTCGCCAAAGCTACCAGAAAGCACTTGAATTTGCTGACCAGTATGTACCAAATATCGAGCATAGATTGGAGTACTACCGGGGTGAACGGCCGTTATTCGATCTGTTTGGCGTCGAAGACGAAATTCAAAAGGCGCTCAGCAGAAAAGTCGAGCTTAAATCGGGTGGCTACTTGATTATCGATCAAACGGAAGCGATGACAACGATCGATATCAATACCGGAGCCTTTGTCGGTCATCGTAATTTGGAAGAAACGATTTTCAAGACCAACCTGGAGGCCGCCAAAGCAATCAGTCGCCAGTTGCGGTTGCGAAATCTGGGCGGGATTATCATTATCGATTTTATCGATATGCAGGATGCGGAGCATCAACGTCAGGTTATTCGTATGCTGGAAAAGACGTTGGAGTGCGATAACGCGAAAACAAAAATTTGTTGTGTGTCCGATCTGGGACTGGTCGAAATGACCCGTAAACGCACCACTGAAAGCCTGGGCCAAATACTCTGCGCGCCTTGCCCGCTTTGCGTTGGGCGGGGGTATCTTAAAACGCCAGAAACGGTGTGTTATGAGATTTTTCGCGAAATATTGCGAGTTAACCGGGCCTATGCGGCAAACAGTTACCTGGTGCTGGCCTCCCAATCCGTTATCGATCGCTTGTTGGATGAGGATTCCGACAACTTGGCGGATCTGGAATCATTTATTGGTAAAAGTATCAAGTTCCAGGTCGAGGTCATATATAGCCAGGAGCAATACGATGTCGTGCTGATGTAGTTTCGCTCACTGTTTGGGTTCATTGTTAAGCTAAAAATGTGGCTGGTTGTTTAGGCGCGTATTGAGCCAGCTCCATGTTGGAAACTAGGAGTAGTTGCCGGATGACATCGAAACGTCTTCAATATCACGATACCGATCAGTTTACTCTTTCTGTTAGGCTCGTTGGGCGCTGGTGCGTGGAAGACGGGTTGTCTGCGTTTGATCAGATGACAGGCCGACTATCTGATTCGACATTGAAACGGATTATCGTCAATGGCCAGTCGATAACAAAGTGGGATAGTTGCCTTATCAGCTATCTTCTGCTGTTGGTTCGCCTGGCCAAAGAGAATGAAATAATACTGGAGTTTGAGCAGGTACCGGAAGGAGCGTTGCGACTGGTTTCGCTTGCTGAGAACGCTCCCGACACGCTGGCCAGCGAAGTGGCGGGAATGCCCCGGTTCTCATTGACCGAAACCGTTGGTAAACGGGCATTGACTATTATTCGGGACGCTTCCCGCTTCAACGAATTTGTCGGCAAGGCGGTGATTGCATTTGTGAGCTGGTATCGGGGCAAGGCGGTTTACCGACGCGGCGATTTTTTCGGTTTTCTGGAAGACGCAGGCCCGGGGGCGTTACCGATCGTGACCTTGATTAGTGTCTTGATCGGGATGATTCTTGCATTTGTCGGCGCCATTCAGCTTGAGAAGTTTGGTGCCAGTATTTATGTGGCCAGCCTGGTGGGGTTGTCGATGGCAAGAGAAATGGGCGCCATGATGACCGCAATTATCATGGCCGGTAGAACTGGTGCGGCCTATGCCGCGCAGCTGGGTAGTATGCAGGTGAATGAAGAAATTGATGCCCTGCGTACCATGGGTATCTCTCCAATGGAATTTCTGGTGATTCCCAGAATACTGGCTCTGGTATTGATGTTGCCTTTGCTGACTATCTATGCCAATTTGATGGGGATATTGGGTGGTGCCATCGTCAGCATTTTGATGCTGGATTTGACCTGGAGTATGTATATCGAGCAGATGATGTCTACCGTACCGCTGGTACATTTTATGATCGGGCTATTTAAAAGTGTCTTGTTTGGTGTCGTGATTGCGTTGTCGGGCTGCTTTATGGGCATGATCTCGGACAGAAGTGCTTCGGGGGTCGGCAAGTCGACGACCAATTCGGTGGTGTTGGGTATTGTTTTGGTTGTGGTCGTTGACTCTCTTGTGACAATAGCGACAACGGTATTGGGAATTTGAGCCAATGTTTTGTTTTCGCTTTTGGAGACATGTTCTATGACAATAAAATCGCCCGGGCAGGTGGCCAACGGCTTATCGTCGGGGGATGCCCATATTGTTGTCGATGGGCTTACCATGAAGTATGGCGAGCGGATTGTACAGCAAGACCTTTCTTTCACTGTGAACCGACAGGATATTTTCGTTATCATGGGTGGCAGTGGCTGCGGCAAAAGTACGCTGCTCAAGCATATGATCGGGTTATATAAACCGGCGGAAGGCGATATTCTGGTGGATAACCTGAGCCTTTATCGCTCAAGTTTGCTTGAACGCCAGAAGCTGCTTCGTCAGTTCGGCATTACCTACCAGGCTGGTGCCTTGATCACCTCGCTGACACTGGCAGAAAATGTCGGTATGCCGCTGGAGCTGTATACCACGCTGAGTCAAGCCGACATTAATGAACTGGTGGCATTGAAATTGGCGATGGTCGGCCTCTCCGGCTTTGAATCCTATTACCCTTCAGAGATCAGCGGCGGTATGATAAAGCGGGCGGCGTTGGCCCGGGCACTGGCACTCGATCCGGAAATCTTGTTTTTTGATGAACCTTCTGCGGGGCTTGACCCGGTCAGTGCCAGGCGCCTGGACGATTTGATTATCGAGCTAAGTGAGAGTATGTCTGCCACCATTGTTTTAGTATCGCATGAGCTGGCGAGTATTTTCGCGATTGCGAACAACTCGGTGTTTCTGGACGCAGCGACGCAAACCATGCTGGCCACGGGTCATCCGCAGACGCTTTTGGATAGTTGTCCGCTGGCAGCCGTGCAACGATTTTTAACAAGGGGAAATGCAGAGTCTCTTGTCGAAAAAGCGCAATGATAGATATAACTCAATGACCGAGATAGCATAATGACAAAACTTTTGAACAGTGCGAGGCGTAAGAATGTCTCATAAGGTAAATGCCAAAGCCATTGGTGCTTTTACCATTATGGCGGTTGTGCTGTTGGTGACCGGAATCTTTGTCTTTGGTTCAGGGGACTGGTTCCGGGCCGAATATGACGTTGAGATGGTATTTACCGGCTCGGTCAAGGGGTTGACGACCGGCTCTCCGATTACCTTTCGGGGGGTGCGTATCGGTCAGGTCAAGGAAATCAACCTGGCTATTGCCGAGGATGGCAAGGATATCATTATTCGAGTGGTTGGTGCCCTGATTCAGGGTGACGACACTCGTTTTGCCAATCGCCGGCGACTATACGAATTTCTTGACGGTCAGATTAAAAAAGGCTTGCGGGCGCAGTTAGTCGCCCAGAGTATTGTTACAGGTCGATTACAAATTCAACTGGAATACTTTCCTCTGCAAAAAGAAGGTTACTTGTTGCCGGATAACAATGACAATCTGAATATTCCAACGGTACCTACAGATTTTGAAATTGTCTCGGAGACCATCAAAAGTGTCGCGGAACAAATTGAAGAAATTCCGCTGGCGAGAATTTCGGAGCATCTGGATGCTGCCATTCGAGATTTCAGTAAGGTAATCACCTCTGCAAAAGTTGATCGCTCTCTGACGGAGCTGAATGCCAATTTGGTTCAATTGAACTTTTTATTGACGGGAATAAATAAAGAGCGAGAACCATTCTTTGCCCAGTATTACAAAACTGCCGCTGCTTTTCAGACAATGGCCAACAATGTAACCCGTGCATCGCAACGCGGTGAACAACTGATGAAGCAGACCAGGGGGGCGCTCGATGACCTCAATGGTGTTATTGTTCAGGCGGAGTCGACACTCCGTGCATTTGAACAATTGGTTGAGCCGGGATCGGATGTGAGAGTCCGGATGGTGAAAACGCTGGAAGCGATGGAGCGTTCGGCGGAACAGTTCCGCCAGTTGGGAGAGACGCTTGAACGCAATCCGGAATCCGTTTTAACAGGTAAAAAACGCTGAACAAGGAATCAATATGTGGTATGTGTCAAGGCTTGTTGGAGCCTGTTTCCTCTCTGGTTTTATGTTTTCCGGGTGTACCGTTTTGTCACCTTCGGAAGAAAGTCACTTTTATCTTTTATCCTCCCCGGGGCTCGATGTAGCATCCCGAGATGGTGCTGTAAACCCTGCAACTAACATCATTACATCGGTCGGTCCAGTTCGATTTGCCGATTATTTGAAGCGATCTTCGGTGGTGATACAAAACTCGGATAATCAGTATGAAATTGCCAAACTCGATCAGTGGGGCGGTAGTTTGGAGAATGAGTTTGAAATGGCGCTGTTGAAAAATCTAATGGCGAGTCTTCCCGGTCAGACCTTTGTACTGGATTCCGGTATGCTTGCTCAGCGCAGTAATTACAATTTGAAAATAGACGTGTACCGTTTCGATGGGCAAAAAGGCAAGAATGCCAGATTGCAAGCATCCTGGGCCTGGGTGAACGAGTCCGGAGTGGTTGCCTCTGGTGTTTTTGCAGACAGTGTTGCAGCCGGAACTACGGTAGCTGAGCAAGTAGCAGCCATGAGTAAACTGGTTGCCCGGTTTGCTCAAAGCCTGTCTGCAAAGCTGCATAGTGATTTTTAGTATGGCTTATGAGTGATAGACATTTCCCCGGCCCTTTATTGAACACAGCGCGGGCAATGTCCCGCCCGACTGTACTAAACTCATCGCTGTTTTTTTCTGCCCAGCAAGGTCAGACCAAAAATGCCGGTACCAAAGAGTAGTAGGGTGCCTGGCTCAGGAACAAGGGAGGCTTTGTAGACATTGGACAACTCAAAGGCTTCACCATCTCCTAGCATGAAATTCCACTGGAATACAAATTTTGTATCGCCTGTGCAATCGGGGATAAAAGAAGATATTTGTGGCAGATCAGTCTCGCCATCGACCCCAAGCTTCTTGAAATAAAAGTTTGCACAGCCTTTATTCCAGGCAATCCAGTGATCAGCCATTTCTTCCATCAATACGGTTACCTCACCAGAATCATCCCATATCCTTGCCATATTCTGATCCGCCAAGACCTCAGCATAGTCATTGCTCCAATCGTTTACGCTGCCGCCATTTTCGATTGATTCGGTACCAATATCAAAATTCTGGATCTGAAACGCTGTCAGATCCATTTCGGAACCTGAAATATTTTCGTACCTTGTTGTGTGAGTGACTTCTGATTTCCCTGAACCGAAATCACCACCATAAAGCGCATAGGTCTGGGTAATTTTCAGTGTCCCGTCATTATAGATGATGCTAAATTTATCATTGTTACCGTTGTTATCACGATCCGAGACAGACCAGGATTCAACATCTAGCAGCGGGTACAGATTCTCGCTTTGAACGCGGGAATCGCTGTCCCAATCAAAAGAGGGATCATCGAACATCGCATTGTCGCGATAGCACATTTTGGAAACATAGTTGACCGGCTCTTGATCAACCGTCCAGCTATCTGTGCCGCTCCACCATCCATTATAGTCAAATGATACACCCGAATGGGTAGTGGCAGTACCACTTCGAAATGTCATCATCGAGTTACCATCGGTCAAGGTAACATTACCGATAGGGGCTGCCAATGCAGGCGATACGATCAACACCATTGTGACAACTCCCGGTAAGGTTTGCTTCAATATAGGTTTTTGCACAATATCACCCCACTAAAAGTAAGAGATTGAAAAAAAACAAAAAATTGAGGAAAACCCCTGAAAAGAGGGCTCAGGACCAATTTACTGCAGACAGGTACGAATTTCACTATTTTTTTTAAAATATCGATTTTTTTTGATATTGAGTCAGAAAAAACGGTCGCATCGCTTAAAAAACGAGCCTTTTTTCAAATAGCGATATGCACTTTTTCGAACATCCCTCACTGAGTGACAGAAAGCTTCTTGGTTTCCTGCGATGAGGTCATAACAGCCAACAGGACGAATTTCACCACGGCAACGGTTTGGCGCGTCGCGAACTGTTTCATTTTCCAAGCGACCACAAAAGAAAATATATCTATATAGCCGATAAACTCTATTGGATTAGTAAAGAAGACAAGCAGCAGTGTCGCCGCTTGCCTGGAGAAACAATGAAAGGTTTTATAACACAGTTACAAGGTATCTACGGCGTTCAAGTCCTTAAAAGCCTGCTCCAGCCGTACGATCATTGACTCTTGGGCTTTGCGAAGCCATACCCGTGGGTCATAGTATTTTTTGTTGGGTTTGTCTTCCCCATCCGGGTTGCCAATCTGGCCTTGTAAATAGCCTTCATTTTCAACATAGTAATTTTTTACGCCTGCCCAGGTTGCCCATTGGGTGTCGGTATCGATATTCATCTTGATAACACCGTAACCGATCGACTCGGTGATTTCCTGTTCGCTCGAGCCAGAACCGCCATGGAAGACGAAATCCAGGGTTTTTTCCGGGACACCATATTTTTTACTGACGTACTTCTGTGAGTTGTCGAGAATTTTTGGCGTCAACTTCACGTTTCCGGGCTTGTAAACACCATGCACATTACCAAAGGACGCAGCGATAGTGAAACGATCACTGATTTTTTTCAGTGTTTCGTAAGCGTAGGCAACGTCTTCGGGCTGTGTATAGAGCATCGAGTTGTCCATGTCGGTGTTGTCTACGCCATCTTCTTCGCCACCGGTGCAGCCAAGTTCGATTTCAAGTGTCATGCCTAATTTTGACATTCTCTGCAAATAGCGGGCGCAGATTTCTATATTTTCTTCGAGGCTTTCCTCAGAGAGATCTATCATATGTGAGCTATAGAGGGGTTTGCCGGTTTCCTTAAAGAATTGTTCTCCTGCGTCGAGCAAGCCGTCAATCCACGGAAGCAGTTTTTTAGCGGCATGATCAGTATGCAAGATGACGGGTACGCCATAGGCTTCTGCCAGTGCATGAACATGCTTCGCTCCAGATACCGCTCCTATGACCGCCGCCTGTTGGCCGTCCAGTTTTAAACCTTTACCGGCGTAAAAGGCCGCTCCACCATTGGAAAACTGGACAATCACCGCAGACTTTACTTTGGCTGCGGCCTCCAATACCGCGTTGATCGAGTCGGTACCGACACAGTTTACCGCAGGCAACGCAAAACCATTGGCCTTGGCAACGGCAAACACTTTTTGTACGTCATCACCAGTGACAACGCCGGGCTTGACAACATCTAATATTTTTTGGGGCATGTTTGATTTCCTTGCATCTATTTATACAGTTTTTAGAGGATTGATTCGGTTTCACTAGATCGTACCAATTGTAACCATAGTTTTTCGGCTGTGCCACAGTCATTCGGCAAAGATATCTATTCATTCTAAGATACGTCTAATGGCGTTCTTTTGACCCGGATCAGCATTCTGGTTGCCACCAAGGTGTAAAAAAACGGGAAATTTCGCGAATCACATGCCTTGCCCATGATTTCCAATTGGTTATAGGCGGGCTTTGCGGGCCATCGGGCTACCTGGCATTCTTTGATTGTTCGTATTGTCTGGCCGCAAGAGAGACTTTTCCGCTGTTGCCCTTTGTTAGCCAGTTTTTAACCCGACCCGCGTCGCCCACTGGTGTGTGTTTGCCGAACGCGTCGAGAAAGACCATGGCGATATTGTTGCCCTCGATCTGGCCGATCATGACCAGACATCTGCCTGCTTCTGTCAGGTAACCCGTTTTACTTAGAGTCAAATCCCATGTTCCTCGTCGGATCAGGAGGTTTGTGTTGGCGTAGTGCAGCACATAGCGAGGTTTCCTGAAATAGGCACCATATTTGGGAGTGGTCGAGTATTGTCTGATCAGTCGATATCTGGACGCGGCAAGAATCATTTTGAGTAAGTCTGAAGGAGTGGATATGTTTTCAGGTGAGAGTCCTGATGAATCGGCAAAGTGTGTGTCGGTCATCCCCAACGATTTTGCTTTCGCATTCATTGCCTTCACAAAAGCGTCGATGCCTCCCGGGTGAGCTTCACCCAAAACCCCAGACGCTACATTCTCGGAAGACATCAGTGCCAGCAACAGCAGGTGTTTACGGCGAAGCCGGGAACCCATTCTGATTCTGGAATAAGCGTTTTTTTTGCCCTTGTTTTTTGGTTTCCTGATGGTAATCCATTCATCCAGCGGTTGTTTTGAGTCAAGTACGACCATTGCCATCATAATCTTGGTAATGGAGGCAATGGGTACTACCTTGTGCTCATTTTTACTGTAAAGTACCCTTGAGTTATCAATGTCATAGATAAGAGCGTTTACCGAACCCAATTGGATTTTGTCGGTATCGAGTTGGTCGAGGTTGCCAGTCAAAGCAAGCGGCTTGGAAATTGTTGCCAGCAGCAGGATGAGCAGCGCCGTGGTCTGGCGCAGGCGGTCGGATATCCGGCCATATCGGTATACACTGTTTGGCCCAAAGCGGAGGGTCTTGTTTGCGTCGCGATTTTTTTTAAGCGCGACGCTTTCTGAAAGCATATATTCCTGCACCTGCCAGTGTTTTTGCAAAGACCAGCCATTCACTCATTTTCGGGTCTGGGTCTTTGCGGTCAGCCATTCTCCACAACTGGAACTCATACCGGATGATATCCAACATCGCCATTTTGTCTATTGCTTTGGCTCCAGTACTTAACGTTCTCAGTTTAATTTCATAGTCAGGGTTACCTATGACGTGATTGGCCATGTCCGGGTCAACGGCAACAGGCCGGGCAACACCAATAAAATCACAGGCACCACCTCGCAACGCATCCGTCATTCCTCTGGCGGTTCGAAAACCACCCGTCACTACCAAGGGCGTCTCGGTCGTTTTTCTTACAGATTCAGTATAGTCGAGAAAATAAGCCTCTCGTTTCCTGGTACGGTCTTTTATTGTGTCTGGGTGATAGAAATTGACTGACCAGATAGCCGTGCGCCCAGCGTCTATCGAGGTTAGCCAGACTCATCGTCATAATGATCAATTGGCATGGTGTATTCCAAGCAGAGGTTCGTTCGCGAGCTTACTAATGCAAAAGAACACCTGAACGAACCCTTGTCTGTAACGGGCAACGGGTCGATCTGTATACGTAATAGCCAATAAGTATCGGAAGAGCGGTTAAGTCAGGCTGTGTTTCCAGCCTGACTTAATCAGTTCTGGCAGAGGGGAGCGCAGCGTCTAGCGTTCAATCGGAAGACCCAGCATCGGACGGTTAACCAGAACCACTCCTTTTTCGGTCACGCGAAATCCTTTCTTCCTGTCTTCATCGTGATCGTAACCAATAATCATACCTTCTGGTATTACGCAGCCCCGATCGAGGATACACTTGTGGATCTTGCACCGCGGACCGACGATGACATCAGGCAGCACCACTGAGTCTTCCACTTCGGCATAGTCGTTGATGACTACGTTGGAGAAAAGGAGGGAACGGCGAACTTTTGATCCGGAAATAATACAGCCAGCCGAAACCATGGATGCGATGGCTGTGCCTTGCCTGTCGTCGTCGTCGAAAACGAACTTCGCCGGTGGCAGTTGTTCCTGGTAGGTCCAGATTGGCCAATCATGGTCGTACAGATTCAATGCCGGAACGGTGGAAATGACTTCCATATTGGCTTCCCAGAAAGAATCCAGTGTTCCGACATCCCGCCAATAGGCTCGACCGCCGGTGGCCTCGTCGACAAACGGATAGGCGCGGATAAAATAATCCTTGATTATTTCCGGAATGATGTCATTGCCAAAATCATGGCTGGAATTGATATCTTGTGCATCCGTCTCAAGTTTTTCAATCAGAAAATCGGCGTTAAATACGTAGTTGCCCATAGAAGCAAGTGTGTACCCTGGCCTACCTGGGATTTCAGAGGGGTGTTCAGGCTTTTCTTGGAACTCCAGTACCTTACTATTCTCGTCTACCTTCATTACGCCAAAGGCGCCGGCAGCTTCTTCCGTCGGTACTTCCAGGCAGCTTACCGTCATGTCTGCGCCTGTTTCCACGTGTTTTATCAGCATCGGACCATAATCCATTTTATAAATATGGTCACCCGACAATATAAGTATATATTTGGGTCTCATTGCCCGGATAATATCGATATTCTGGTAAATGGCATCAGCGGTTCCCTGATACCACTGGTCGGAATATCGCTGTGAGGCGGGTAATATTTCAACGGTTTCGCCGAGTTCCCGTTTGAAATGACTCCATCCATTGACCAGGTGGCGAATAAGAGAGTGTGCTTTATACTGAGTCAGTACCCCGATGCGCCGAATACCTGAGTTAATGCAATTGGATAGCGGAAAATCGACAATCCGGAATTTTCCGCCAAAGTAGACGGCGGGCTTTGCTCGCCACGCGGTAAGTTCGTGGAGGCGACTGCCTCTGCCTCCAGCAAGCACGAGTGCCATGGTTTGTTTAGACAATGATGTGATGTGGCGTTCTTGGTTGTGGTTCATGCTGCATGCCCTATTGCTGAGCCTGTATCAGGCGTGTTCCGTTTATTGCTGCGGGTGAATTGTTGCAAAACTGACAAAAAACCCATCGCCGCTAGCATACCGGATTTTTTCTATTTTGCAGAGTGCTGGGTGGGTTTGTTTAGTTTAGATTCCGTTGATATCTGGTGTTTCTTTGATATTTGGCAATATGACTTAAAGTAATAGGTCAAATTTGCTGCTGTTCTACAGTGTTTAGATAACGCCATTCACCTGATTTCAGTGATTTGTCCAGTATGATATTTCCGATCCTGGTTCGATGTAAGGCGGTGACTTTATTGCCGATTGCCGCAAACATTCGTTTTACCTGATGATATTTGCCTTGTTCGATAATCAGCTCGACATGGTGGTCGTCAAAAATGGTCAGCTCACCGGGTAGTGTGGCCGTGGTTTCGTTTTTCAATACAATACCCTGTTTAAACAGTTCGACAGCCTCATTTTTGATCCGGTCGGCGAGAGTGACCTGATAGACTTTCCGACAATGTTTTTTAGGTGAGGTGATCTGGTGAGACCAATGCCCGTCGTCTGTGATCAGAACAAGCCCGGTGGTGTCTGCATCCAGCCTGCCGGCAATATGCAGTTTGTCCCGATTGTCAATCGTGATTAGTTGCAGAACGCTGGGGTAGTGTTCATTTTTCGTTGAGCAAATATAATTTTCAGGCTTGTTTAACATGATGTAACGGGCCTGATAGCGTTGAATTTCGTTACCGTCAAAAGTGACAACGGCGCCTTTTGGAACAGGCAAGGATGGATCGGTTATTATTTCTTCGTTGACTGTGATTCGACCTTTGCCGATGCAGCGTTTAATCTGTGAACGAGAACAGTCGACGCTGTCTGTGATATATTTGTCTAATCGCATCCAGTTGGGGTTTCTTGTTTAATTTCGAGCAAGCACTTATGGCATAGGCAGCAATCCCATTGTTGCGAGAGATATTCGCGTTGGGCCTGGCTCAGGCTTACCTGATTGCAATGACAAAGAGTGATCGATCCGGTTTTGCATTCAAACAGTGTGTGACATCGCGGGCACCGGCTTTTTTCATGCTTTGTCATAGAGAGAGCCTGGTTTAAGACTTCGAGCAAGCCTATTATAAGCGAATCGGTATTGAGTTACCATTGAGGTTAAACTACAGGTGCGTGACTAACATTTTCTGGCATCACCGTTGCCATGGGTGTTGGTCTGGGGTTATTCTCAGCGACTGTGTCCCCGTTCGATCAGGGCAAGCAAGTTAATATGCCGATGAGCCTAAGCTAAAAAATGAAAAACATTAAGATTATTGAAGACGATATAACCAGGTTGCAGGTGGATGTTATCGTCAATGCTGCGAACCCCGGAATGCTCGGAGGTGGTGGTGTCGATGCGGCGATTCATCGGGCTGCAGGGCCGGAATTGCTGGCAGAATGTAGAAAAGTGCCAGTTAGGAATGGTGTGCGCTGTCCTTTTGGTGAGGCAAGAATCACGCAATCCGGAAATTTGTTGTCAAAGTATGTCATCCATACTGCCGGCCCAATCTACAAGAATGAATCAGACCCCGCAAGCGTATTGAGGTCATCGTATAAAAACAGTTTGTTGCTGGCTAGAGAAAACAATTGCCGTTCAATCGCGTTTCCTGCCATATCCTGTGGCGTTTACGGCTATCCGGTAAAAGAAGCGGCTGTTATTGCGATACAAACCTGCAGTGATCAGGCGTTTTCCGATATGGAAATTATTTTCTGCCTGTTTGGGTCAGAAATGCGGAGTGAATGGCAATCGATATATGACAGGTTGAGTGCGTAAAAATCTGCCCGCGCCAAAAAGCATGGCTGTGGTTTAGCCATGATACCGGGTAAGGTTCGGTGGATGGAGTGGATAACCTGAGAAAGCGGCTCAGATTTCAAGCTCTATTGATACCTTAAAAAACGCAGATAGTGGCTTGAGCCTTTTCGTTTTCAGTTTGGCCGCTAAAGATGTCAAAGGCTATGAAGCGGGCTGTGTCGGTTTCAGTCGCGCAGGTAGTTTCTTGATATATTGATAGGCGATCAGCAGTGTCAGTGCGATCCCGGACGAAAACCCGATCATACCTACGTGTTCATGGGCGCCCGAACGGACGATCAACTGCCAGTTAAAGTAGCTTTCGAGCGCATCCAACGCCAGTCCCATCAGCAAAGCCGAGCCTATCACACCCGCCAGATAGGCAACCAGTGACCTGTTTCCCAGTTCCTGTCGAACGACCGCCATTGTGGCGATATTGGTTGCCGGGCCGGCCAACATAAATACCAGAGCGGCACCCGGTGATACACCGCCAAGCATAAGGCCGGCGGCGATCGGGGTTGACGCTGTGGCGCAGACATACATTGGAATGGCGATGATTACCATCAGAGCCATGCCAAGGGGACCGGAACCATATCGGGTTAACCAATCGCCGGGGACGAAAGTTTGAATCAGGGCAGCGACAATCAGACCGACCAGCAGCCAGTTGACGAAGTCACCCAGAAGGCGACCGAAGCCATATCGAATACCGTTGATAAATTTTTCAGCCAAGGTCGGATCGGGTGGAGGAGTGCCTGAACAACAGGATTTCGGGATTTCAGGGCTGGTTGGTGGCGTTTCTTCGATAAAGGTTTTGACCAGGTTGCCGGTGACAATCGCACTGATAATGGCCGAGATAGGGCGGGCGATCGTCATTACCGGCCCCATCAATGAATAAGTGATGGAGAGCGAATCGACGCCGGTTTCCGGTGTTGCAACCAGAAAGCTGGCTGTACTGGCTTTACTTGCGCCGGCTCGTCTCACTGCCATGGCGGTTGGAATTACGCCACAGGAGCAGAGCGGCAGTGGCGCGCCGATGAAAGCCGCGCGGACAATACGGTTGCCCTGGCCGAGCTGTTTTTTTACCCAGCTTTCGGGAATCAGCTGTTTAATCAGTCCGGCAATAAACAGCCCGAGTAAAAGCCATGGTGCGGATTGCAGGAACAAATCCACAAAGTGAGTAATAAAGCTCATAATCGCTACTCCTGATAAGGGTCAGCACCTTTTGTCACTACCAGCACGCGCAATTAAGTGCAAGTATCGATGTCGTTGCCTGCTATCATAGCTGTTTTTCCTGCCTTGCTTCTACACCCCCGGGCTAAGTTTAAGGTTAATTTTTTGTTTGTTCTCAACATTCTGTCTAACCATAGCGACCTTCAATGTAGTCTGCGGTTTCTCTCGCTTTTGGCGTGACGAAAAGGTCGTCGGTCGCGCTGTGCTCGACGACCTTTCCCATCAGCATGAAAATACACTCTTCACTGGCTCGTCGGGCCTGGGCCATATTGTGGGTGACAATCAGAATGGAGTATTCTCCGCGCAAATCCCAGATCAGTTCTTCTACCGCTTCGGTGCCTTTTGGATCCAAAGCGGAACAAGGTTCATCCATCAGCAGCATCGCCGGTTTGACTGGCAGCAATCGGGCGATGCAGAGCTTTTGCTGTTCTTCGAGAGACAGCTCCGTCGCTTTCGTTTTTAGTTTGTCTTTCACCTTGTCCCAGAGTAGAACGGTGCGTAACGACTGCTCGACGATTTCATCCTGTTGTCGGCGAGAAGCTTTCTGCCCCGTGCTGTGAATGGTGTGACCAAATAGAATGTTGTCACGAATGGAAATAGGTAAAGGGTTAGGCCGTTGAAATACCATTCCGACCTGCTTGCGAACCTGAAGCAGTTCGACCGAGGGGGCATAGATGTTTTGGCCCATAACGTTGATCTGGCCTTCCGTGCGGACATATCCCAGTCTTTCATTTATGCGGTTGATACTGCGCAAGTAAGTCGATTTGCCGCATCCTGACGGGCCGATAAGCGAGGTGATTTTGCCCTTTTTGATATTCAGGTTGATATCGTACAATGCCTGAAAGGTGCCATACCATAGGTTGAGTGCCTCGGTGTCGATAGCATATTCTGGCTGAGTTGTGTTGACTGTGTTCATCTTTTCCGGGATCTCCTATCCGAATCGGCCTTCTATATAGTCTCGTGTGCGCGTATCGGTCGCTTCACCGCTAAACAGTGACTCAGTGTCAGCAAGCTCGATGCACTCGCCTTCAAGAAAAAACGCAGTTCTGTCTGCGAGGCGCCGCGCCTGTTGCACCAGGTTGGTGACCAGGATGATCGTCATTTCCGATTTGAGTTCTTTCAGCACATCTTCTATTCGCATCGTGGTGACCGGATCCACCGCGATCGAAAATTCGTCCAGCATCAGTACTTCCGGTGATTGGGAGAGCGCCCGGGCGATGGTCAGGCGTTGTTGTTGGCCACCCGATAACAGGCTGCCAAGGGAAGTCAGTCTGTCTTTTACTTCGTCCCAGAGGGCCGCTCGGGTCAGGCAACGCTCGACAATCACATCCAGCTCTGCCTTGTTGTTGATTCCGCTCAATCTGGGCGCCAAAGCGACATTGTCATAGATGGTCATGGGTAGGCCGACGGGCAGGGGAAAAACCACACCGATGCGTTTTCTAAGTGCGTAAAGGTTGTTTAGACCGCGCAGGTTTCTGCCATTGAAGGTAATGTCGCCGTGTACCGTCATCGCTGAGTTGAACGTGTCCATCCTGTTCAGCGATTTTAAAAACGATGTTTTACCGGCATTCGCCGGGCCTATGATACCGAAAATCTCATGTTCTCTGATATCGAGTGTGACCCCGCTGAGTGCGGTGAAATCACCATATTGGATTTTCAGATTCTGTACGGTAATTTTCTTGTTTGCCGTTGCCTCGCTCACCGGCGTTGGCTCTGTCGAATAGGTTTCCGCTGTCGTTACCATTTTTTCTGACCTCGCAAATAAACCCGGAATGCGATCGAAATACTGTTCATGATCAATACCATTGCAATCAATACCAAAGCCACCGCGTACGGTAAACTCTCTGGTACGCCTGGTACTTGTGTCGCGACCACGAACAGGTGAAGTGACATGGCCATGGTTTGATCGAACATGCTTTCGGGAAGTACCGGAAGAAAAAACGCGGCGCCGGTGAACATAATGGGGGCGGTTTCACCTGTGGTTCGTGATACCTCCAATATGACACCTGTCAGAATACCCGAAACTGAATTCGGCAGTACGACCCGACGGATGGTTTGCCAGCGAGTGGCGCCCATATTCCAGCAAGCCTCACGAAATGCCATAGGCACCGCCTGCAAGGATTCTTTGGTTGCGACGATAACGACCGGTAGCGTCATGATGGCCAGCGTCAGGCTGGCTGCCAGAATACTGGTGCCAAATTTGAAAAAGATAACGAAAGCACCGACACCAAACAGTGCATGAACGATGGAAGGAACCCCCGCCAGGTTGATAATCGCAAGATTGATGACTCGGGTTAACCAGTTGTCGCCGGCATATTCGCTCAAATAAATAGCGGCGGCGATACCTATGGGTACCGATACCAGTAGTGCCAGGGTAACCAGCCAGACCGTTCCCAACAATGCAGGAAAGATCCCTCCCGCTGTCATGCCGTCGGTCGGGGCGGTAAACAGAAAGTCGAACGAAATGGTGGGCATGCCTTTGTAAACCAGGAATACCAGTATGATGACAACGGGTGCAATTAGCAGAAGTGTCATCATGCCAAACAGGATTTTGTACAGTTTTTCCACTCGCTTGTTGCGAATGTTGAGAGACGAGATTGCAAACTGATCCATCGAATTACCCCTTGCGAATGCCGCGAACGATAAGGTCGGCAGTTAAATTAATGATGAACGTGATCAGGAACAGGAATATACCGATGGTGAACAGCACACCGTAGTGGTCTGACCCTACCGCAGTTTCACCTAGTTCAGCAGCAATGGTGGCGGTCAATGCGCGAACCGAATCGAAAATGCTGTCCGGTATATTTACCGAGTGGCCGGTTGCCATCAGTACTGCCATGGTTTCACCGAAACCGCGTCCAACACCGAGCAATACGGCACCCAGCAGGCCATTTTTTGCAGCTGGTAAGACGACTTTGAAGATAACTTGCCAGCGAGTCGCGCCCAGTGCTTCCGCCGCCTCTCTGTATCTATCCGGTACCGCTTTCAATGCATCTTCGGCAATAGAGGTCATGATCGGTGCTGCCATCAGGCCAAGTATCACGCCTGCATTCAATACCGTAAGACCAACCGGGACATCGAAAAACTCGATGATCAGCGGGTTCATGATGGACAAGCCGATAAAGCCCCAAACCACGGATGGAATGGCAGCCAGTAATTCGACCAGAATTTTCAGTGTTTCACGGGTTTTACCGGTCGCAAACTCGCCGATGTAAATGGCGGCTCCCAAAGAAAACGGGATGGCTACGACCATCGCCAGCCCGGTGACACTCGCGGTTCCTGCAATCATCGAAAGAATGCCATACTCTGGTGCATCCTCGTCACTCGGCTCCCAATAAGGGGAAGTGAAGAACTCAACGAAGTCAAAGGAACCAAAGACGAAAGAAAAGCCTTCTTTGGTGATGAAAACGAAAATTCCCACGATAAACACGATGGCGGAAATACCACCGATAAACACGAGAATTTGTATTAGTTTGTCTATATACCAGTCGGCAGTCCGGCGATCAAACTCACTATCCGCGACTGCATTTTGATCTGCTCGCTGCATGCTAGTTGGCCTCGTGTCCGCGCATTGTTTCCATCAAGCTCTGTATTTGGGAGGAAAGGTAGCGATAGGTTTTTTCTAAACACGCTTCGGTCTGAGCCTGATACAGGCTATCCGCCAGTTGCTTCATATCCCACTCCAAAGCGGTCGTGTGAAAAGGAAGTGAGAGATAGTAATCGGAAACCGGTCCCTGCAGACTGATCACCAGGTCGAAGTTATCCAGCTCGATTGGCAATATGCTGGTTGTCGCGCGCGGTGCCGAGGCCATATAGAGGCCTCTGGTTTCCATAAAATGTTTGACTTCAGGCGTCAGTTCGCCAGCCTGGGCGCCGGCACTTTCAAACACGGCCTCTGCCGGGAACAGTTTTTTGCCTATTGACTCTGCCAGCAGGCTTTGGCAGGCATTCTCTTTATCGAGAAACAGGATTCGGTAAACTTTTTCCTCTTTTGTCTGGCCCGTCGCGACGAATATGGCCTCTTCGCATATATTTTTGGCCTGGTCGGATACTCGCTCAATTTTGTCCAATACACCATATAAGCCGAATATTGCCCGGATATCTTCAATGTTTTCGGTTGCACTGGCGGCCAGATTATCCAATGCATTACTCAGCTGCCTCTCTACCTGGTCGGCGATAATGGTGGTCGCTTTTGCTCGATCCGCATTGTTTTCTATAAAGGCAGAGGTGGCCTGACGCAGCATTTGTCGGGATTCGGTTGCCATCAGTTCGATATCGTGAACCGTCGCTCCTGTTGGCGGGCTGCTGCGCTGAATTGAAATCCGGGCTATGGTCACTGCGTAATCACCGATTCTTTCCAGCGCAATATTGGTTCTCAGAACGGACGAAATCAAGCGAAGATGACCAGCACTGGGTAGGTGTCTGGCGATAAATGCATGACATTTTTTATCTAATGCCCGTACCTTTCTGTTTATCGGTTTATCTCCGATGGTAATTGCATTAGCCAGTTGCTTGTCACCTGATAACATGGCGTGAATGGCGTTTTCTATCGCTTTTTCAACGTCCTGGCTAATGGTTGCAACCGCATGCCGGATCTCTTTGAGGTCTTTCGCTAAGCGTTCTTCGTAATGACTCATAGGTAACTGTCCCGATGTCTATGGCGTTATATCTTCAATTTCTGCCTGTCGTGCACGGTTATTTGCATAATTTCGGTCAATGACTGGCAGTTATTGTCTGCGTGCATCCCACATAGATTTGCGGGATGAGTCGCTTAGTTACACGCGACGCTTTTCATTGGTGCGTAACCTTTTTCCAGGATGATGCATTGGCCGGTATCACTCTTGATCCAGTCCATGTATTCCTTGATCTTGCCTTTGGGTTCGCCGTTGGTGTACATAAACAGAGGCCGTGCAATCGGGTAACTGCCATCGGCCGCACTGGCGACAGTGGGGTTGACGCAGGCTTCGCCCGCTTTGGAAATACAGGCCAGACCGACGTGGTCGGTTGCATAGGCCAGGCCGCTATAACCAATGGCGCAGGGTGTTTTCTCGACCAGGTCTACAACATCTTTTGAACCGTGCATATCGAGCGTGCCACTTCGGTATTTGCCTTTTTTACCCAGCACCGCTTTTTTGAAATAGGCATAAGTGCCTGAGTTGTTTTGTCTGCTGACGACAACAATCTCGTCACTGGAACAGCCGGGAACCTCGATGCCCAGATCGGACCATTTTTTTACCTTACCTTTTCTATCGTAAATAGACTTCAACTGTTTGATGGTTAGCGTGGTGGCCGGATTGTTTTTGTGGATAAATACCGCCAGTGCATCATAACCTACCACGTGTTCGACAGGGTGCTGGCCGTGCTTTTCGGCCATGGCTTTTTCTTTCTTTTTCATCTTGCGGCTGGCATTGGCGATATCGACGGTGCCGTTGATCATTGCGGCAATACCTGTTCCTGAGCCGCCGCCGCTGACCGCGACGACCACATCCTTGTCAACTGACTGGTACGCTTCAGCCCATGCCTGAGCGACGTTAACCAGCGTGTCCGACCCTTTGTTCTGAATGACGGTCCTTGCCGTTACGTGCATGCTGATCAGACCCATTGCCAGAATGGTTGAAACCAGTAACGAAAAATGGAACTGTTTTTTGATTTTCATTGTTTATGTCCGCCTTGTTAGAGTTTAGCTATCACCCCCTTATTATCGATTCAAAATGTTAAGAAATGATAAAGATGGCTTTGGGTGTTCGGTTTTGTTGCAGAAAAATAAATTCCTGGTAACGGGCGAGCCAAAGCAGGACGAGGTCGGTTTTATAAAAAAACAAATCGGCTGTGATTAAACCAAAAACAGGTCTGATTGAAAGCAAATGGGCGAACCCGCGGTGTTCGCCCATTTGAACTGAAGCAGATTTAACGCTGCTCTGGGTTTATCCGTGTATTTGGTATCGATGTCACCTCATTGTAATTAAACGTTGGGCTATCGCATCGATCTCCTGACTCATGTCACTCAGGTTGCTAGCATCACTGGCGTTACTATCTGTCATTTCCTGCAGTCGGGATACGAACATGCTCAATTCCTGAGATACTTTCTTTTGTTCGCTTGCCGCGATAGAAATTTGCGTTGCCTGATCGGTGATTTGGGAAAAAGCCGCAACAACGCGTTGCAGGTGATTTGCCGTTGATTCCGTGGTGGTGACTGCTTTGGCCGTTGCACTGTGGCCAAGTTCCATAGAGCTGACGGATTCCTGGGAAGCCATTTGCAAGCGGCTCAACACCGGAACATGTCAACCTATTTTAGACACCTATTTCAAAGTTAATGTAGATTTCTCGACAACGCAGGGCAGTGTCGGGAAATTCACTCTGTCGGCAATAC
>PDWI01001167.1_pt1 | contig 42457 bp, 37 predicted proteins | sample 1430891 | NCBI WGS metagenome assembly PDWI01 (sample SAMN01162508, study PRJNA174530) | Oral metagenome, whole genome shotgun sequencing project. | biome: Marine environment; feature: Marine mammal; material: Swab sample of the gingival sulcus; isolation source: swab sample of gingival sulcus... | reverse complement strand
CGATGTATTGGCAAGCAACAAGCAAAATGCAACGGACAAAAATTGGAAAGTATGGTATTATGATAATTATTCAGGTGCTTTGCACGACAATGACATTCCGGCTACTACGGGCTCCTACGTATGCGGAGGCAGCGGAAGCGTAGTAAATATGTCTCGCTACATCACGCTTATGGTCAAAAAAGGTGCGGATATTGAATTACAACTATTGGCAGATACCAAAGATACGCCGATAAAGATAGTTAGCGGAAGTTTAGACACTACACTTACCCCGGGTGCCGCTTGGACAATAAACACGTTCACCGCAGCAGATTCCACAATAACGATTTACGGAAATATCAAGGGAGTTAATTGTGATAATAATGGAGCTAATCTGACCGGATTGGATGCCGCCCAAAATACAAAGCTGATAACGCTTGCTTGTTCCGGCAATCAACTCAGCAACTTAGACGTAAGCCAAAATACGGAATTAACAATACTCAAGTGTTACAATGATTCATTTACTACCGATTCCGTTGATGCTTTATTTTGCTCATTACCCGATAGAACCGGTTTGAGCGCTGCCTCAATTTATATTCTAAATAATGCTTCTGATGCGAATCACAGTGATATATTAGCAACAAATAAACAGAATGCAATAGACAAAAACTGGAATGTGTGGTATTACGATGGCAACATCGATATTCCTACTACGGGAACGTATGTATGCGGAAGTAGCGGAACTACAGGTATTGCACCGATCGGAACAGAAAACGCTACCCGAGTGCGTATATATCCGAACCCGTCAAACGGAGAGTTCTTGGTGGAAGTTCCCGCAGCCGGAAAATTGGAAATTACCAACCTTACCGGACATAAACTGCAAGAACAGCCCTTAAAAGCCGGAAAAAACAAAGTATTCATCAAGCAATCGGGTGTGTACTTCATCCATTTGACCGGCGAAGATTACCGCAGCGTCAAAAAAATGCTTATCAAATAAGTATGTTTGTCGCGTAAAGGCATTGCAAAAAAAAGGAGAGGCTCCATAAATGGAGCCTCTCCTTTTTTACATCCGGGATTTCATTATTGTTCTTCGTTTGGAATTTCGTCTTGTTGTTCTTCTTGCTCTTCGTCGCTTTCAAGTCCTTCGAGCACCCTGCGCAATTGCTTGAGGTATCTGCCATAGATATAATGATAGGCATTTTTTGCGATTTTGATTAAAACCCACGCAAAAAGAAATAAGAGCAGCAACAAGGGAGAGTATCTCCAATCGAAATCCGAGAAAAGATTCGTGTCAGGATTTAAACAAAAAGCTAAGATTACTCCATAAAGGCATCCGAAATAAATCCACAGTGTGCCTCTTTTCAAATAACGGGTCATAATCTCTATTTTTAATCGTAAAGAAGCGGCAATGTCGTTTACATAGTCAAATTCTTTCATTTTTTTCATAAAATGCCAAACTTGCAAGTAGCTGATTATCAGAGCAAGGATAAGAAGTGTCAAGACCACGATTTTTCCCCAAAGCGGAGCTTTTTTAAAATCTTCTTGATAGTCATTTATGAAAAAAAAGATAAGTAGCATTCCGAGAAAAAAATCAATACGCAGGGCACGCTTTAAGCGCCGTGTAATCAACTGTGATTTTTTTCTCGCCTTGAGGGATACCTCCGGTTTTATTGCGGAATAATAAGCCTCGGCTTCGTGGTCTTTGGCAGACCACAGTTCTCTTAAATTAATCGGATCATTCATTGGGATGGATAATTGTTTGTAATTTTTTCTTGATTCGGGTTAGTTTTACGCGGGCATTTCCTTGAGAAATCCCCATAATTGCAGCAATTTCTTCGTAATTTTTTTCTTCCAGGTAAAGCAGGATAAAGGAACGTTCTTCGGGGCGCAATTTCTTGATGGCATAGTAAAGCAGCTCGATTTTGTCATCCGGCGGAGGCAAGGAGTCGCTTTCTTTTCCATCCGCCTCTCGTAATTCTACGCGTTCAAAGAATCTGCGCTTTTCTCTCTTTTGGTAAGTCAGTGCGGTATTCAAGACCACTTTATAAATCCAAGTAGAAAGTTGGGAATTTCCCTTAAATTTTTTCAAGCTTTTCCAAATGGCGATAAGCATTTCTTGATACAAATCATCAAAATCATCATCGCCGGAATATACGCGACATATTTTGTAAATGATGCGGTGATTTTTTTCTATAATTTTTTCAAAATCGGTCATTGTTTTAAGAAAGATATATACAAAGGATTTTTTTAATTGACTTATAATCAGGCTATTGTTTCACCGGAGTAAGGGTATATCCGGCTTTTTTGAGCAAACGGATAAGTCCTGTTTTCCCGGGTAAATGAGCCACCCCTACGGCAAAAACAGCGGGTTTATTCCGGGCATATTTTTTGATTTTTTTGATCCATTTTTTGTTTCTGTTCTTCAGCAACTTTTCGCCAAAATCTTTGATTTGCGGTTCATCTTTGGTCAATCGATAAATAGCCTCCAAATCTTCTTTTTTATACCAATCGGTCAAAAGCTTCATTTCATTTTTTGATTCTTCGAAATTCTTGATGTATTCATTGCACCAATCCCATTGAGCTTCCCGGGGAATTTCGTCAAACAATGCAAATTGTTCTTCAACTTCCTCTAAACCAAGCACTTGTTTGTTTTGTTTTTGGACTATTTGCATCAATATTTTTTCGTAAGAAGCCGGGGCTCCCTCACATTCTACCATTTGTTGCAAAATCATAGCCTGCCACACGAGGGGCTTCAAAGTACTTATTTGAGCGAATGACAATCCGTAATATTTTTGAAAAAAATCATTGATTCTTTTTCGGATATCTTTGTTCATCTTCCGGCACAAATCGGATCCTTTCGGATTCAGCGACAACGTTTGAGTTTTTTGCAAAAAATCGGGAGCATCCATATCCAACTCCAAAACCAACTGTTCGGTTTCGTCAACGGCTTTTTGCAAAGCCTCCGAGATTTTCAAATCCTCGGCACAAATCAAATGAATCGTGCCATAAAGATAAGAAGGGGCAGGCAAATCTTGTCCGGAAATCTTCCACAATAAAGATTGTGCATCTGCCTTATACACAGGAAATAATGTTATTAGAATCAGGAATAAAAAATCGTGTAATTTCATTTTTAGAAAATTTCTTCCAATATATTTTTTTTACACGAGGTTAGTAATTTCTTTTTCGGTTTTGTTACAAAGATTACTTTTTTTTAATTTTGGGCAAAAAAAAATGAAACTAGCAGTTATTGATTGGTTGATTATAGCCTTGTATTTTTCGGTAAGCATCGGCATCGGTATTTTTATGCTGAAAAAATCCGGAAAAGGGATGAAAAACTTTTTTTTGGGAAATCGAAAAATGCCTTGGTATATTGCCGGAACAGGTATGGTAGCAACAACATTTGCCGCCGATACTCCGCTGGCAGTTACGGAGTTAGTGCATCAATACGGGATCGCCGGCAACTGGCTTTGGTGGAATATGTTGCTGGGCGGAATGCTGACCGTTTTTTTCTTTGCGCGCCTGTGGAGACGTTCCGGTATTCTTACCGATGCCGAATTTGTGGCTCTGCGTTACTCCGGCAAACCCGCACGATTTCTAAGAGGTTTTCGCGCCCTTTACATCGGCATCCTGATGAATATCATTGTAATTGCTTGGGTAAATTTAGCCATGGAAAAAATCCTTCGTGTCATGTTTCCGGACTTAACCATTGGCGGAATACAAACATTTACCATCGGCATTTTTAATTTCAGCAGTCACTTGCTTATTGTGGGAGGATTGATGATTTTCACCGCCGTTTATTCGGCGCTTTCCGGTCTGTGGGGAATCTCTCTGACTGACAGTTTGCAATTTATCATAGCAATGACCGGCAGCATCATTCTCGCTGTTTTTGCGGTAAACCGACCGGAAGTTGGCGGCATTGCCGGATTGCAAGAAAAACTGCCTGCTTGGAGTTTTGACTTTTTCCCGGATATCGAAAGCAATACATCAGGGCAAACCGGAGGTATCTTGAGAATGAGCACCACCGCATTGATTGCTTACTTGGGGGTACAATGGTGGGCAAGTTGGTATCCCGGTGCCGAACCGGGCGGCGGCGGATACATCGCTCAACGTATGATGTCTGCAAAAGATGAAAGACACTCTGTTTTGGCTACTCTTTGGTTTCAAATCGCCCATTATGCGCTGCGTCCTTGGCCGTGGATTATTGCGGCATTTGCAGCCTTGATACTCTACCCGGAACTTTCCGGTCAAGGTGAAAGTTATGTAATGTTGATCAAGGATTTGATGCCTTCCGGCTTGCTCGGATTGTTAATTGCCGCCTTCTTGGCAGCCTATATGTCCACCCTTGCTTCGCAAACCGTCTGGGGGACTTCCTACATCGTGAATGATTTTTACAAACCTTTCATAAAACCACAATCTACTGAAAAACAGTGTGTTAAAATATCTCGCCTCACAACTTTCTTGTTGATGATTTTTTCCCTGTTTGTCAGCACTTTATTTGACAAAATCAGTGATGCTTGGAAATTTGTACTCATAATGAGCAGCGGCATTGGCTTGGTTCTTTTGTTGCGTTGGTATTGGCACCGCATCAATGCGTGGTCAGAACTCTCGGCAATGCTTGCCCCGTACCTCCTCTTTCCGGTACTCAAATACGGTTTCAATATGGATATTTTGAATGAAGATTTTGAACCGGGATTGATCATCTTAACTCTTTGGAGTACTGCTGTATGGCTTGCGGTTACTTTTTTAACGAAGCCGGAAAGTGACGAAAAACTAAAAAGTTTTTACACCCAAATACATCCCGGTGGTATCGGCTGGCGAAAAGTAGAACGAATGCTGCCCGAAGTAAACGGAGATAGCGGCTATGCCTCTCTTTTCTTCAACTGGATTGCCGGTTGCTTGATGGTTATGGGAATGCTTTTCGGTATCGGGAAAATTATTTTTCGAGAATATCTTCCGGGAACGTTGTTGTGCTCCGGAGCTTTGATATTGGGTTTACTCATTTCAAGAAATTTATCCCAAAGAAAGGAAAAACAAAGCTCTCAAAAATCCTAAATACCTATCGCTGTTTGTCGATAAAATCAACAATAAAGTTCTGAAAATCAATCGGGTACTGATCCGGATTTTCGCCCGGAATCAGGATGGTGTCAGCCGTTATTTTTTTATTTTCGACAGTCATAAGTCGAGGTAAATCATGGCTTTTTCCTTGATTATAGCGCAAATAAGTAAAACTTGAGTCAATAACAATATTCGGATTGTTCTCGGGAAGCAAATTAAAAGTTCTCAAATCCGACATGAGTTTTTGCGGACGACTTGTTACCAAAAATAAATACACCTTATTTTGGGCGTATATTTTTTTGTTGCGCCGGAACAATTCCAAAATAAACTCACGGATATTCGGGCAAATTTCATAGTGCAAGAAGGCTGCCGTATAAGTTTTACCTTTCAATTTTCCGAATTTGGATACATAATGCGTCAGTGGCTTTCGGATATTTTCCCCTATTTTCTTGCAAGATTTTATGACATCTATCAATTCTTGATTGCTTCCTTTTCTGAACTTTAACTTATAAAAACCCAATTCAATCACCTTACGGCTTGTATTATGCTTTTTTGTTCCTGCGACAAAGGATAAAATGTATTTCTGGGTGGGAAATAAATTCCAACCTTTGACAGAAAAACCTTCAGCCATATAATTCATATCTTTATCACCTACAATCATCGAGAGTTTATTGCCATACTCGGCGGGCGAAAGCAAAAATCGATAAAACAACTTGCGGTATTTATCATACACCAAAGTAAAATATTGCGGAAATGGCAATTGAAAATCAAAGTTACGAGGTACATCCTCCGGATTGCTTTGCGGGTATATCGTATCGTAAATACGGGATTGCAGGCGTGCTGTTCGTTGCTCACCGGTTTTGTAATTGTAGCGCAGCAAAGTAGGGCTGTGTCGATAAGCATAAATCATCTCCGGCGGAAAGGGACAGATGAAGTACCTTTTAAATACTCGTGTAAAATAAGTCTTCCCGAAATCTACTCCCGGCATCTTGAGGGGAATCACGGTAAAGTGGTCGTCTTTTCCCTGCAAATAACCGGCATGCGGGACATCGGCAAAAGCCGGATCTCCCAAACAATCGGATTTAGATTCCAAACGCAAAAATATTCTGTCGCCCACCGCACCAATAGGTCCGTAACGAATCGGTGTAATCTCAGCTGCCAAATCATTCCCCTCCCCATAAGCAGGATTTCCTTTGGTATATACAGGAGCTTCCGCCAAAGAAAATCTTTTTTGCAGCTCGCCCCTGTCATTGACCAAATACAAAATTTCATCGTGGCTGTTGTCTTCATAATCCGAAGTAAATTGCAAAATGATGGAATCCTCATTGATATATTTATAATCAGCAATGTACTCCTGCCCATCTGCGGCATCAAAAGTAAATGTTTTGCGCTTGCAGGTTTTTGTATTTAAATTGATGCGATTGATAATTACCTTTTTGGAGCGTATCTGAAAACCCGAAATAATCACAATGCTGTCATTGACTTCTTTAAAGTCATATTTTGCCAAAGTGTCGAAAGGAATTTCCATAAAATCTTGCAACTCAAATACGGGAATCTGAATGGGAATATTTTCTTCCCGAAAGGAAAAATAGGCATTCTCATCTTTCTTTTTTAGGGTAGAACAGGCTAGAAAAAAAAGACAAAACAGGGATAGGAGAATTTTATTTTTCATAATTTCAAAGTTAAATATTTTTCTAAAACGTTATACATATTTTCTGTTAAAAAAAGTTAATTGATGCAGAGGGATATACAAAAAAAAACGCCTCCGATTTCTTGGAGGCGTTACATTTTTCTATAGCGAGATTTTTTAACTTACTCTATCTAATTTTACGGTAAAATGGCGCATAATAGGAGCTTCTTCCACAATTTTCATTCCGTGCTTTATGGAATCTTTTTCGTCAAAAATTTGCTTGCAAACCGCCGCCACGTAATCCATGTGATTATCCGTATATGTGCGTCTGGGAATTGCCAAGCGCACCATCTCCAAAGCCGGGTAACGATTTTCTCTCGTTACAGGGTCTCGGTCGGCTAATATCGCCCCGATCTCTACACCGCGAATACCTCCCTTTATATACAATTCTACCGCCAAAGTCTGTGCGATGAATTCTTCTTTCTTGATCTGCGGCAATAATTTTTTGGCATCAATAAATACAGCATGCCCGCCAACCGGACGTTGTATCGGGATGCCGAATTTTATGAGTTGGTTTCCCAAACGCTCAACTTGCTTGATGCGAGATTCCAAGTAAAGAAATTCAGAACCTTCATCCAAACCTTGCGCCAGGGCATTCATATCTCTTCCGGACATTCCTCCATAGGTTACAAACCCCTCAAACATAATGTTGTAAGTAGATGCTTTGGTAAATAATTCTTTGCTGCGCATAGCGATCAATCCTCCCATATTTACGATGGCATCTTTCTTGCTGCTCATAGTCATCGCATCGGCATATTGATACATTTCGCTTACGATTTCTTTGATAGTTTTGTCGGCATACCCCTTTTCTCGCAACTTAATGAAGTATGCATTCTCGGCAAATCGAGCCGAATCATACACCACGGGAATGCCGTATTTATCGGCAAGCATACGAACTCCTTTCATGTTTTCCAAAGAAACCGGTTGCCCTCCCGAAGTATTATTTGTAACCGTTACGATTATCATCGGAATTTTTTCCTTGGGATATTTTTTTAAGACATCTTCCAATTTGTTCAAATCCAGGTTACCTTTAAAGGGCACTTCTTTGGCTGTATCGGAGGCATCCGCACAGGTACAATCTACGGCAGTGGCTTTACGAAATTCGATATGTCCTTTGGTGGTATCAAAGTGTGAATTTCCGGGTACAATATCTCCTTCTTTTACCATGGCGGAGAAAAGAACATTCTCGGCTGCGCGTCCCTGATGGGTGGGTAAAAAATAATCAAACCCGAAGATTTTTTTAATTGCATCTTTCATTTTATAATAAGAAGATGCTCCGGCATAGCTTTCGTCTCCAAGCATCATTTCGCTCCATTGTACGTCTGACATGGCTCCCGTTCCGGAGTCGGTCAGCAGATCGACATATACTTGTTCGCTTCTTAAATTAAATAGGTTATAATGAGCCTCTTTTATCCATTTTCTTCGTTCTTCTTCTGTACTTCTGTGAATTTTCTCTACCATTTTTATTCGGTAGGGTTCTGCATAAGGTAATTGCATAAGTTTTTGTTTTAAAAAGTTATTATTCAGCATGTTTAATTTTTATCAAAATATGTATCCCACATATTTTTACAGCTCAAACACAGGGGCGCTTGATCGACTCTGAACCACCCCAAAGCTTCGGCGCAAAGGTATTTTTTTTTAGTAAATTTCGAGCTGATCAATAAAATTTTCTCCCCAAAAAAGATTTTTCATATCTTTGTTTTATGAATGACTTAAAAATTACAATGAGAGTCCGGCTGAAAAAACACGGGTAAGTATGAAAACAGAGCAAGGCTCCATATTGCATTTGAGTCGTTATGAACAATGAAGAAAATATCGTAAAATTATGAAAGTACCGACAAGTTTGTTTGAAAAATCTCCGATATTGGGCGGCTACACGCTTTCTGTAAAAGATGACTGGTCGTATAAACTAAAAAAAGTGTATCTTTCCGAAGAGGATAAAGAAAAATATTTAGAAACCTTTGGGGATCAACTAATCACCTATGATACGTTCTTTGAGTGGTACAAAGAGTTGAAAAATAAATGAACAAACCATCGCCTGTTTATTTTTTTAGGCTATATTTGCACTCAAATTTTGCGGTTATGCTTTTGAAAATATATGAAGAAAATCCGTCACAAAAGGCTTTAAATCAAGTGGTTGAGATATTGCAATCCGGAGGATTGGTTATCGTTCCCACGGATTCTCTGTACAGCATTTCTTGCAACTTAGGCAACAAAAAAGCCGTGGAACGTCTCGCGCAATTAAAAGGAATAAAATTGAAAGATGCAAATTTTACATTTATATTCAACGAGTTATCCTCAGTTGCGGAATACGTAAAACCTTTGCCGAATTCTGTCTTTAAATTGATAAAAAGAAACACCCCGGGACCTTTCACGTTTATTCTGGAAACCGGCAGTAATATTCCGAGTTTCTTCAGAAAAAGCAAAAAAACGATTGGAGTACGCATCCCCGACAACAAAATTGTACGCTCCATCGTAAAGCTCTCCGGAGCTCCGCTCCTGGTAACCTCGGTACATGCAGACGATCCTGTACAGGAATATATGACCGACCCCTCCTTGATTCATGAAAAATACGTAAAAACCGTAGATTTAGTTATTGACGGAGGCTATGGACAATCCACTGCAACAACCGTGGTTGACTGTACAAAAAGCGAAATCTCTATATTGAGACAAGGCAACGGTCATTTGTCGGAAATCTAATCTCATTAAAACTATAATATGTTGGAAACAATTTTAAATCATCGATCAATACGCAAATACAAAGATAAGGAAATCAGTAAAAGTATGCTCAATACCATTTTAGAAGCCGGTATCAGAGCCTCTAATACGGGCAATATGCAAGCGTATTCCATCATCGTAACGCAAGACAAAGCTCAAAAAGAAGCTCTGCTTCCTTTACATTTTAATCAGGAAGCTGTCAAACAAGCGCCTTTGATTCTTACCTTTTGTGCGGATTTGAACCGCTTCAACAAATGGTGCCTTATGCGAGATGCAGAACCGGGTTTTGACAACTTTTTATGGTTCTACACGGCAAGTATCGATGCTGCCATTGTTGCCCAAAACTGTGCCTTGGCTGCCGAAGAACAAAAATTGGGCGTATGCTACATGGGGACAACAAATTATACCGCAGAAAAAATCATCTCGGTACTCCAACTCCCCAAAGGCGTAATTCCCGTAACGACCCTGACAATCGGATACCCGGAAGAACAACCTTATTTGACGGATCGATTGCCTCAAGAAGCCGTTGTTCACTACGAAACTTATAAAGATTTTACGCCGGATAACTTGGAGGATATATACAAAAATATGGAAAACTCTAATTTCACAAAAGAATTGATTGAAGAAAATCAGACTGACAATCTGGCGCAAATTTTCACAAAAAAAAGATATACCAAAGAAAATAATATTACCTTCTCAAAATCCTTATTGGAAGTAATCAAAAAACAAGGATTTTGGAATAACGAACAATAAAACCTCCTGCATTTTTTGCCCGGAAAATTTCCGGCACTAACTTTGCAACAAACGAACATACTATGGATTTAAAAAAAATTATCTCAATCACAGGAAGACCCGGTCTCTACAAACACATCGGACAGGGCAGAAACAAAATCATCGTAGAATCGCTAACGGACGGGAAACGCTCCGGCGCATTTTCTACCGAAAGGATGAGTACCTTGGCAGACATTTCGGTGTACACCGAAAAAGGAGAGATTCAACTCACCAAGATACTCCAAACGATGTTTGAAAAAGAAAACCAAAGCAAAGTCCAAATCTCCCCCAAAGCGTCTAACGAAGAACTCGCTGCATATTTTGAAAATATACAACCGGACTATGACAAAGACCGCGTGTACCCTTCGGACATAAAGAAAATAATCAAATGGTATAACCTTTTGACAGAAAAAGGACTGATAGACGCCGAAGAACCTGAGGATCAAAAAAGCTCCGAAGAAACAAAAGAAGATCAACAATCTTAACTAATTAAATATCAGGAGATTGTATATTGAAAACAATATCCTCTCCTCACCATTCTATTTTGATAAAAAAAGTTATTCAACCCAAAACATGGAGCATAAATTTTCAAACGAACTAAAAAAAGCCATCGCATACAGCAAGGAAGAAGCCATACGACTAGGCAATACCTACATAGGCAACGAACACCTCTTCTTGGGAGTCTTGCGCGAAGGCTCCTCCTTGATTGTTCAAATTTTAAAACACAGGGGAGCAAACCTTCCGGCGGTACGAACCTCCATCGAAGTGAAAATAAAATCACACGAAGTTTTACAAGTGAAAAACGAAATTGAGATCCCCTTCATTAAAGCCTCCGAACGCACCCTGCAAATCATGCACTACGAGGCATTCAAGGCCGGAGAAACAGAAACGACCCCGGACCATCTGATACTCGCCCTTCTTCAAACCGAAAAACGAAGCGGAAGCGGTATCGTCTCAGACATTTTATCCTCACACGAGATCAGTTACGCCACTTTTAAATCCTTTTTATCAATCAATTCTTCAAGACATACGGATGATGACGACGAAGACGAAAATGAAGAGGAATACGATGACTTTTTACAATCAAAATCAGAAAAAAGCTCCGGTCGGCAAGGAGAGGATTCGTCCAAAAAAAATCTTGATAACTACGGCAAAGACCTAACCCAAGCTGCTCTCGAAAACAAATTGGATCCTATCGTAGGACGCGAAAAAGAAATAGAACGGCTGGTACAAATTCTCAACCGCCGCAAAAAAAACAACCCCGTTCTCATCGGAGAACCCGGAGTGGGAAAAACAGCCATTGTAGAAGGATTAGCCAATGCCATCGCCCAAAAAAAAGCTCCGAATACCCTTCTGAATAAACAAATATTCTCTTTAGACCTTTCCTCCATAGTTGCCGGCACCAAATACCGCGGACAATTTGAAGAAAGGATGAAAAAAATCATGCAGGAACTCAAAAACAATCCGGATACCATCCTGTTCATTGACGAAATTCATACACTCATCGGAGCCGGAGGCGCTATCGGATCGCTCGATGCCTCAAATATTTTGAAACCCGCGCTCTCAAGAGGAGAAATACAAGTCATCGGAGCAACCACCCCCGACGAATACAGACAGCATCTTGAAAAAGACGGAGCACTCGAAAGACGATTTCAAAAAATTATGGTCGAGCCCACCACTCCCGAAGAAACCGAAAAGATTCTGGAAAATATCAAAGAACGCTACGAAACACACCACAAAGTAAAATACTCCGAAGAAGCTCTGGAATACTGCATCAAACTGACTGACAGATACATAGGAGAGCGCTATTTCCCTGACAAAGCCATTGATGCCATGGACGAAGCCGGATCTCGCGTACATATTTCGAACGTATCCGTACCGGAATCAATAAAAGAACTGGAAGAGGAATTAAAAGACCTCAAAGAAAAAAAAGTAGTACAAATAAAAAAACAAAACTACGAAGCAGCAGCAAGCATCAGAGACGTTGAAATTAAAGTAACCCAAGAACTCATCGCAGAAAGAGAAAATTGGGAAAATTTTATATCAGAACACAGACATCCGGTAGAAAGAACTGATATAGAGGAAGTTGTATCCTTAATGAGTGGTATCCCCCTCACAGGTATCGCCCAAGACGAAAGCCTCCGATTACTCGAAATGAAAACAAAATTGCAAGAAAAAGTCATCGGACAAGATCCTGCAATCGAGACAATCGTAAAAGCCATACAACGTAACCGAACAGGACTTAAAGATCCGCATAAACCCATAGGAACCTTCATCTTTTTAGGATCCACCGGGGTCGGAAAAACACACTTGGCAAAAAAACTCTCCGAATTCATGTTCGACACCGAAGATGCACTTATTCGAATAGATATGAGTGAATATATGGAGAAATTTTCCGTATCACGCCTGATCGGAGCTCCTCCCGGTTACGTAGGTTACGGCGAGGGAGGCATGCTTACCGAGAAAGTACGCCAAAAACCTTACTCGGTAATTCTGCTTGACGAAATAGAAAAAGCCCACCCGGACGTCTTTCACCTCTTACTCCAAGTTTTTGATGACGGGCAATTAACCGACAGCATCGGAAGAAAAGTCGACTTCAAAAACACCGTCATCATTATGACCTCGAACATAGGAGCAAGAAAATTAGAAGACTTTGGAAAAGGCATCGGATTTGCCTCAACTCAAGACGAAGATGTACACTCCAACAGTGTGATAAACAAAGCCTTAAAAAAAACATTCTCGCCGGAGTTTTTAAATCGAATTGACGAATCCGTAGTCTTTAAATCACTAAAAAAAGAAGATATTTTCAAAATCATAGACATCGAATTGCTCTCCCTGCGCAAACGAATCAAAGACCTGGGATTTAATTTGACCATCAGCGAAGAAGCCAAACAATTCATAGCCGAAAAAGGACTCGATACCAAATACGGCGCACGCCCCCTGAAAAGAGCCATCCAAAATCATATCGAAAATGCCATGGCAGAATCCATCATAAAATCCGAAATCACCTCAGGAGACGAAGTCCTTATTGACCTTAACAAAGAAAACCAAAGTATAGCCATTACCCCTATACGACAAAAACAAGCAATTGCCTCCAATGAAAACGATAAAAAATAAGTTTCTCAAATACACTCGCTTTGATACCCAATCCAACCCGGAATCAAAAACCTCCCCCAGCACAGTTCGACAATTCGAATTAGCCAAGGAACTTGCCTCCGAGCTTGAAGCATTGGAACTCAAAAAAATAACTCTGACAGACAAATGCTACCTATACGCTACACTGCCTGCCAATACTGACCAAAAACTCCCCACCGTAGGCTTCATCGCGCACATGGATACAGCACCGGAAACCCCGGGCAACGGAGTAAACCCTCAAATCATTGAAAATTATGACGGGAAAGACATCATTCTCAATGAAAAAGAAAAAATCATACTCTCTCCCAAAGAATTTCCGGAATTACTCAACTACAAAGGGCAAGACCTCATCACCACCGACGGCACGACACTCCTCGGCTCCGACGACAAAGCCGGAATAGCTGCCATAATGACAGCCATTCAATACCTTGTCGAAAACCCCGACATCAAACACGGAAACATAAAAATTGCCTTTACACCGGACGAAGAAATCGGCAGAGGAACCGACCACTTTGACGTCACCGCCTTCGGAGCAGACTTTGCCTTTACCATAGACGGAGGCGAAATCGGTGAACTCGAATACGAAAACTTCAACGCCGCAAACCTCGAAGTCAAAATCAAAGGACGCAACGTGCACCCCGGAACCGCCAAAAATAAAATGATCAACGCCCTCAACCTCGCACACAACTTTCACGCCCTGCTACCGGAGAAAGCGCGCCCCGAACATACCGAAAACTACGAAGGATTTTTCCACCTGACGAAAATAACCGGCAACGTAAACGAAGCCCTCATGTCTTACATCATCAGAAATCACGACAGACAAAAGTTTGAAGACATGAAATCCCTCATCGTAAAAACAGCGAAAACTCTCAACGAAAAATACGACAAGCCACTTTTTACTGTCCAAATCGAAGACAGTTACTACAACATGAAAGAAAAAATAGCCCCCGTCATGCACATCATAAAAATTGCAGAAAAGGCAATGAAAGAGGCAAACATCACCCCAAAAATAAAACCCATCAGAGGAGGAACCGACGGCGCAAAACTTTCCTACATGGGACTCCCCTGCCCTAACATCTTCGCAGGAGGGCACAATTTTCACGGCATCTATGAATACATTCCCATAGCATCCATGCAAAAAGCCTCCGAAGTAATCGTCAATATCATCAAAAATATTCACGCACAATAACGAAATACATAATATGATAAATATCGCATCTGTACTCAGCAAAATATTCGGAAACAAATCAGACAAAGACGTAAAAAAAATTCTTCCCCAAATAGAAGAAATTAATCAAGAATACCAAAAACTTGCCTCTCTCTCCAACGACCAACTCCGAGAACAAACCCAAATACTCCGGCAAGAAATTGCAGAAAACATTCAAGAAGAAGAAAGACAAATCGCTGATTATAAAAAAGATATAGAACTAGGCAAATTTGATTTCTTAGAACGAGACGAAGTATTTAAGAAAATAGACAAACTTCGAGAAACTGCCGACAAAAAAACAGCCCAAAAGCTGGACGAAATACTGCCCCGCGCCTTTGCCATAGTCAAGGATACTGCGCGCAGATTTGCCGAAAACGAACAACTCGAAGTAACCGCCTCTGAATTTGACAAAACACTTGCCCCAAAGCACGAACACATCAACATCAAAGGCGAAAAAGCCATATACAACAACAGTTGGATTGCCGGAGGATCAAAAATCACATGGAACATGATCCACTACGATGTTCAACTCATCGGCGGCATTGTTCTTCACAAAGGACAAATTGCCGAAATGGCAACCGGTGAAGGAAAAACACTTGTAGCCACCCTTCCCGTATTCCTTAATGCACTGACAGGCAAAGGAGTACACATGGTAACCGTCAATGATTATTTAGCTAAACGAGATGCCGAATGGATGGGGACTCTCTACCAATTCCATGGCATGAACGTTGATTGCATCGATAAACACCCGCCGCACTCCCCCGAAAGATTCAACGCCTACCGTGCGGACATAACCTTCGGCACAAACAATGAATTCGGATTTGACTACCTGCGAGACAACATGGCGCTCAGTCCCGAAGACCAAGTACAAAGAAGCCATAACTTCGCTATCGTAGATGAAGTAGATTCCGTACTCATTGACGATGCCCGTACTCCGCTCATCATCTCCGGAGCTGTACCTCAAAATGCACAAAATAATGACGAGGAGCTGTTTAAAGAACTGAAGCCCAAAGTAATGCGGCTCTACAAAGAACAAAAACAACTGGTTGTAAAATTGCTCAATGATGCAAAAAAACTAATCAAATCCGAAGACAAAAAAGAACAGGATCAAGGAAGCATTTATCTTTTACGCGCACACAAAGGGCTCCCTAAAAATACAGCACTCATCAAATTCCTAAGCGAAGACGGGATTAAGTCCCAAATGCGTAAAACCGAAAACATATACCTGGCAGACAATGCCAAACGAATGCCGGAAATTACCGAAGAACTCTACTTTGTAATTGATGAACAAAACAACACCGTAGAGCTTACCGACAAAGGGATTGACCTGCTCTCCGATGAAGTACAAGACAAAGAATTTTTCGTACTTCCGGATCTCAGCATTCTCCTGTCCAATCTTGAAGAAACCGAAAAAACAGAAAAAGAAATCTTAAAAGAAAAAGACAAAATACTTGCCGATTACTCCACCAAAACAATCCGGATTCATGCCCTGAACCAACTTTTGAAAGCCTACGCAATGTTTGAAAAAGACGTAGAATATGTCGTTATCGACAACCAAGTAAAAATCGTCGATGAACAAACCGGGCGTATCATGGAAGGGAGACGTTACTCGGACGGTCTGCATCAAGCCATCGAAGCCAAAGAAAACGTAAAGGTAGAAGCCTCCACCCAAACCCATGCCACCATTACCCTGCAAAACTATTTCAGAATGTATGACAAACTTTCCGGAATGACAGGTACTGCGGAAACCGAAGCCAAAGAATTTTGGGATATTTACAAACTTGACGTAACCGTAATCCCCACCAATCTACCCATCGCGCGAGACGACCGTAATGACTTGGTATATAAAACCAAACGCGAAAAATATAACGCCGTAATCTATCACATAAACGACTTAGTCAAAGAAGGCAGACCGGTATTGGTAGGTACCACTTCCGTAGAAATCTCGGAACTATTAAGTAAGATGCTTAAAATCAGGAAGATAGAGCACAATATTTTAAATGCAAAACTGCACCAAAAAGAAGCCGACATTGTCGCAAAAGCCGGAAAACCCGGCGTAGTAACCATCGCCACCAATATGGCAGGACGCGGAACTGACATCAAACTGGACGACTCCGTGAAAAAAGCCGGAGGTCTCGCCATAATCGGAACAGAAAGACACGATTCCAGACGTGTGGACCGACAACTCAGAGGACGAGCCGGAAGACAAGGCGACCCGGGAACCTCCCAATTCTTCGTCTCCCTGGAAGACAATCTGATGCGCATGTTCGCCTCAAACAATGTATCGCGACTTCTGGACAACATAAAGCTCGAAGAAGGCGAACCCATACAAGCCGGAATGATGTCCCGCTCCATCGAAAGAGCACAAAAAAAAGTAGAAGAAAACAACTTCGGCATGCGTAAGCATCTCATTGATTATGATGATGTTATGAATGCACAACGTGAAGTAGTTTATAAACTGCGCCGCCACGCTCTCTACGGCGAAAGACTGGATGTGGATTTAAGCAATATGATTTATGACACCTGCAACGGAATTGTTACAGAAAATCATGAAATGCAAAACTTTGAAGAATTTCAAATGGATTTGCTACGCAATCTCGCCATTGAAAGCCCGGTCGATGAGCAGGAATTTAAAGAAATCAAACCGGAAGACCTTACTGAACGTATCTTTGAAATCATTGTGGATGATTACAAAAGACGAAAAGAGGCAATCATCAAACAAGCCTTCCCGGTGATAAAAAAAGTATATGAAACCATGTCCGGGCAATATCAAAATATCAATGTTCCCATTACGGACGGGCTTCATGTGTACAACATTATCGTCAATTTAAAAAAAGCTTACGAATCCGAGGGCAAGGAAGTCTCCAATGAATTTGAAAAACAAATTGTACTTTCCACCATTGACAATTCATGGAAAGAGCACCTGCGCGAAATGGACGACTTACGACAATCCGTAAGAAATGCCTCCTATGAACAAAAAGATCCCTTGCTTATTTACAAGTTTGAATCTTATGAATTGTTCAAAACGATGTTGGACAAAAACAACAGAATCATTGTAAATGCCCTGTTAAAAGCCAAATTATTTACGGAAGACGCAGAAGACATACGACAAGGACGTATGCAAAAATTGGATCTTGAAAAATACGAAACCGAAAAAGAAAGTGTTGACAGTCCCGGAGACGGAGCCGGCGGAGAACGCAAAAAACCGCAACCGGTGAGAGTTGAAAAGAAAATCGGACGCAACGAAACCGTAAAAGTGAAGTACAAAAACGGAAAAGTACTCGAGACAAAATATAAAAAAGTGCTTGCAGATATTGAAAGCGGCGAGGCTGTACTATTGGGCTAAAGTTTCTCTCGAAAAGAATTAACGACTTTTCACCAATAGTATATACTTCCTGATTTCCAGGAGTTTATGCACTTTTCAACAATGGGCTTAAGTTTCTTACTGCGCAGCAAAACGTAGTCGTTAGGAGCTATGCTCTTTTTCTGTTGTTCAAAATAGAAGACTAAGTTTTTGTTATCTTGCTTATGTTTGTAAATCCATTTTTGCATGTCATCCCCGTAGCGAATCTCGCTTGGAGTCCCGAAAAGCATGTAAACCATCCCCTTGTCTGTCTTCCAACCTTCTTTGTAAGAGGTGAAAAAATAGTTGGCATAAACTGCGCGATTGTACCAAACACGAAGCAAATTTTTCGCCTTATCTTTATTGTTTTGTGCCGCTTGAAGCCAAAATCGATCAAGGCTCAACTTCATATTTCCGGATGTTTTCATTCTTTGGTAATCCGCCGAATCAAGCAAATATGCAGTGGCTTCCAGCAACTCTTCCGCACTTACAAGCAAAGGGAAACTGCCCGAAAATCGGACTTTAAGCATGCCGGATTCCTCTTCGGGTTTCGTTTTTGCAAGGTAAATCCCGGGCATCTTGGCAGTGAATAGAAAATTGTCTCCTCTCTTTTCACAAGTAAAATTTTCTTGTCTTTGCAAAGTTGTCTCAGTAGCTTGCCCCTCCTCTAAATACGCCGGATATGCGGGCGGAAAGTCAAAGGTATAGCGATCGACAAAAAGTTGACGGGAAGATGTGTAATTATTTTTAACCAAAATTGTATCCGCATTGCGTAAATAAGTCCGAAACAAAGGTTTCCCATTGCTTGCCTGCATACTCAAAAAGTATTGTCCGTTGCCGTTCTTCCGATTATCGATTCGGACATAATGTCTGCATTCCCGACCCGATGCATAATCTTTCATAGCAATATCCGCATAAGAAAAATCTCGCTTTAAATGACTGATAATCAAACGACTGACAACTTCCTTTTGATGATCAACTTTCTCTATCTTAAGCGTACGATCGAGACTGTCCAAAATATCTCTCCCCTCTACCTCGGTACGTAACAAGCAACGCACACGCAGAGTTGCCAATTCTTTTTTTGTTTTTTTATCGGTAAGGTAAGTCAGCTCGCCGGTATAAAGTTTAAAGTAAATGCAGGTACTCCGTTCGTCTTTGTGAAAAACTTTGAATTGCGGGTGCAACAAATGCGCATCAGGATTACGGGTCGCAGAAGGACTTTTTCTCGAAGCATCATAAGTTCTTGTACTACAAGATATTATAAAAGAAAGAAAAGGTAAAAACAGAAAAAATAAAACCCTTTTTTTTTGTTTCATTTTTATAAAACATTTAGAAGTTGTTCCTTCATTTTCCCCAATAAATCTTTCATTTCAACCACAATTTTTTGAATATCGGCATGATTTGCCTTGGATCCTATGGTATTTATTTCCCGGCCGATTTCCTGTGCGATAAATCCCAACTTGTTTCCGGAAGGAGAATCTTGTAACATATTCTCTTTAAAGTAGATACAATGATTTTTCAGACGGATTTTTTCTTCATTGATATCAAATTTATCCAAGAAATAGATGATTTCCTGCTCGAATCGTTCACTGTCAGTTTCGGTTAGTTCCTGCAATTTGGAGTGTAAGCGATTGCGTACATTTTGTATGCGTTCAGCTTCATATTTTTTAATTTCAGTCAATAAATTTTCTATCCCAACAACCTGATTTTCAATGTCTTTTTGCATGGCAATTCCTTCTCGTTGACGAAAATCAAGCACTTGCTCCACAGTTTTATGAATGACAGACAATACGGCTTCCCATTCTGCCTCATTCGGTTCTTCCTCCACTTCCGTTAAAATGTGTGGCAGACGCAATACTGTATTTATAATCTGCTGATTATCAATATTTAATCCTGTATCTTGTGCAATTCTCTTAAACTTCTCGATGTACAGTTTAGTCAATTCTTCATTGATGCTCAATTTGTCGGATTGCGTATCTTCGATAGTCAAAGAAAAGTCGATTTTTCCTCGCAAAAAGTGGCTGTACAGCATATTTCTCAAATCAATTTCCTTACCGGAATAGCCTCCGGGTAATGAAAAATGAGCAGAAAAATTTTTGCTGTTTAAGGTTTTAATTTTTACGGTAATGTGTTTATTATCAACAATTTCCGAACACTTCCCGTATCCGGTCATAGATTTTAACATAGTCTTTTATTCTTGTTTATTTCTAAAATAATCCTTCTTTTTCAACAACAAATCTACAGCCGCGTAAGACAACGATATCAGCTGAGAATCATCAACCATTGCATTCAAGTTGTCGGGATGTAATGTGTGATTCAGGGTGTCTTTCACGGCATAAAAATCAACTTTTTTGATGTTGCCATTGGTTTCTTTCAATCTTATTGTATACAAATGTAAATCATTGGAAAACAGCGATTTACTCAACTCATTGTCGGGTAAAACGGAAAGGAAACGTACTCGCATAAAGTAGCTCAAATAACTGCCGACTTGTCGCAATGACAAATCAGCCAACTCTGCTCCGGTTTGCCGGGATACCCATTGCGCCTGCTTATCCTTAATCGTCAAGATAAATGACTCTTCCGGATTTTTGACATAATCCACTGATACTGTCGAAATTTGATTTGGCACATACGAAAATAACAGGGCTTCTGTCCAATATCCCACATCCGTAGGAAATCGCTTATGCAAATTATTTTCCATTCCGGGAATATGCACCGGATACACCGCCTGTTCATCTGTTCGCATCAAATAAGTAGCTCCGATTTCGGAATTATAATCTCCTATGTAATAAGAGATTATAGGCTCTTTATCTTTATTGAAACAGGTAATCCTGTAAGGATTTTTCTTCATATTGTCGGCATATTTTTTGCCCAAAGAATCTGTTACCGGCGGAGCTATAACTTTCAATCCTTCCAAATTCTGAAACAACTGTTTCTGTGCTCTTTTTTCGAGCGGATAAATTTCGTTAAAGAACCATTGTCGCTGCTCTCCTTTATTTAATAAGACAGTTACTCCATCCTTCACAATCTCTACTTTTTCGACCTCGGCAATCTCCGGAACAACAAATTTATCCGAAAGTTTCTCTTCACTCCCGGTACAGGAAATAAGAAAAATAATTAAGAAGAAGGGTATAAACTTCCGTTTATCAAACATATTTGTCGGAAGCGTCTTATTAAATAGTGTGTAATTTTTTCCTCTCATTATCAAGCGATTACTCCTTATTTAAAGTACATTAAAAACAAGCCTCTACTATGGCAGATACTCTTCCCAAATGCTGTCCAACACACCATTAGTATAAGTTATGGTATATAGCCCGTCAGTACTGATTTTGCTTGGCGAAACATTTTCTCTCACCCGGGATTCTTTCGAGAAATCAATCACCCTTATATAGGTATTTTCCGGTAAGCGAAAAGTCCTCAATTTAGGATTATCATTCAAAATGACATAGTTATTCGTTACGGAATAGACTGTATCGCCGTTTTCTTCTATGTCAAATTCAGCAAATCCTCGTTTTTTGGCAACTTCTACGGCTTTGTCTCCGTACAAAAATTGAACAAAATCCGCAACCAAATAACGCTCTCCTTTTTCTTCTTTCAACTCAACAATGTAGCAATATTTCATGCTGCCACTTTCATTGGTTATTTGAATCCCGGATTGCTCCTCCGGATTGCCGGAAACAGGCTCTTCTTGCTTATTTTGCTCCGATTGCCCGCTTTGTTCCATTTGCTCCGTTTTTGATTCACCTTCCTCTTTTTCGGTATTGCTTTGACAAGAAACCACCGTCAATGAACATACAACAAAAGGTATAAGTAAGCTCAATTTTGTTTTCATATCCCGGAATAATATTTACTCTGTTACTATTTGTTTAATTCCTCAGGAAAAAGAACTAATGCAAACAACCCATGTAAATGTTCGAATACTTAATGTAAGCAGTCGGATACTCTTTTTTTACCTGCTTCAAGGTCGATTTCAATTCTGCATTTCCTTTGGCGAAATCAGCGACTATCACAATGTAATAACCCGGAGAAAATCCGGCGTAATCATCAGTATATTCTACGGAAACAAACTTGCCGTGATCCCCCCGACCTCGCGGAACACAGAAAGGATAATCAAAACCGGCACTCTCACACTCTGCCTTAGAAAAAGAAAGCCCGCTCTTCGGCGTATCTTCAAGCCCCCGAAAGTCTAATTTGTAATTCAATTTTTTGGCAGCAGTCAGTGCTACTTTTTTTGCACTTTTATAAGTCTTTGAAGCATAAACAATTACAAATCCGACAGGCTGAGTCATATTTTCCAAACTTTCGCCTTGAGCAAAACTCTGCAAGCAGATAAAAAGCATCAATTGTACACTTACTATTTTTTTCATCATTCACTCTTTTTTTGATAATAATAAAGCACGCAAGTTAACAAAAAATGTTTATCGAACAATATTTTGTCAAAAAAACAGTCCGAATATACTTCTCAAAAATATTATTTAATACCTTTGCCCCTCATTTTGAAACAAAGAAATATGGAAAAAATATTGGTCATCGGAGCCGCCGGTCAAATCGGCTCGGAGCTTGTAACAGCTTTAAGAAAAAAGCACGGGAATGATAATGTATTTGCTACGGATATAAAGGAACTTCCGGAAGATGTTCGAGCAACGGGTCCTTGCAGCATGCTTGATGTAATGAATCCACTGCATTTGACCCATTTCGTTGTAAAAAACAATATCACACAAATCTATCATCTGGCAGCCATGCTTTCCGGAACTGCCGAAAAAATGCCCCTGCGCGCTTGGGACATCAACATGCAAAGTTTGATGAGTATTTTGGAACTTGCTAAAGATGTTGAACATGTAAAAAAAATATTCTGGCCGAGTTCCATAGCCGTCTTCGGTCCGAGCACTCCCAAAGACAAAACTCCTCAAGTTACTGTTACTGAACCATCTACAGTGTACGGAATCAGCAAACTTGCCGGAGAAAGATGGGCTGAATATTATTTTAAAAAGTATGGTGTCGATATTCGCAGTATTCGATACCCGGGATTGGTCAGCTACAAAACAGAAGCCGGTGGCGGTACCACTGATTATGCCGTTGAGATCTTTTACGAAGCTTTGCGCAAAGGATCTTACGAATGCTTTTTGTCGGAAGATACAGCTTTGCCCATGATGTTCATGGAAGATGCCATCAACGCAACAATAAAACTGATGGAAGCCCCCGCCGAAAAAATCAAAATACGTTCAAGCTACAATGTCGGAGGAATCAGCTTCACCCCCAAAGAAATCGCTTCAGAAATAATAAAACACCTTCCGGATTTTTCCATTACTTACAAACCGGATTTCAGACAACCGATTGCTGACTCTTGGCCGCGAAGTATTGACGATACCCAAGCCCAAAACGATTGGGGACTGCAAACAGAATTTGACATTGCAAAACTGACCCAAGCCATGCTTGACGGAGTGAAACACAAATTTGCTCAATCATAATGCGTCTCAAAATATTCCCTCCTCAAAGCATAAAGACTCATCTCTTTCCATAAGCGATGAGTTTTTTTCATATCATATAAAACATTATGAATAAGACACTTAAGGTATTATATGAAGATAATCACTTGATTATCGTACATAAAGATTTCGGAGATATTGTACAAAAAGATAAAACAGGCGATTCTACACTTGCCGAAAAGGTAAAAGTGTATCTCAAAAAAAAATATAACAAGCCCGGTGATGTGTTTTTGGGAATTGTACACCGGTTAGACAGGCCCACAGCCGGTATTGTCATGTTTGCCCGAACAAGTAAAGCCTTGGTTCGACTGAACAAAATGTTTGCTGAACAAAAAATTCAAAAAACTTACCTTGCTATTGTCGAGCAAGCCCCTCCGCGGGAAGAAGCATGCTTAGAACATCATTTACGCAGAAATCCGAAACAAAATAAATCCTACGCATTTGACACGCCGGTCAAAAACAGCAAAAAAGCGCGTCTAAGTTACAGTTTAACAGCAGCTTCCGATAAATATTACCTGTTAAAAATAAACCTCCATACAGGCAGACATCACCAAATACGAGCGCAACTGGCACATATTTCCTGCCCCATCAAAGGAGACTTAAAATACGGCAGCAAGCGTTCCAATCCAAACGGAGGAATCGACCTGCTCGCCTACTCCATTCATTTTATCCACCCCGTTTCTCATAAAGAAATTACGGTTACTGCCTCCACTCCCGAAGATAATTTATGGCACTTCTTTTTAGATCCGTAAGAATTTCCTCGCTCCATTTAACGAAATAGCCCGATTGTCCACTCAAACAAAAAAAAATGATGCGTTCACTCCTTCCTCTTCTATCCTTGCTCTTACTTCCTTTCTCCGGATTTTCTCAAAAATTACAAGCCCATGAGTTCAAACGCGGAGACTTTCGGATTATGTTCTATAATGCTGAAAACCTGTTTGATACAGAAAATGACAGTCTCAAAAAAGACGATGATTTTACCCCCGAAGGCTTACGCCGGTGGACACCCAAAAGATATTACAAAAAATTGAACAACATTGCCCAAGTCGCAGCCGCAATCGGACAATGGGAACTGCCGGAAATCATCGGGTTATGCGAAATCGAAAACCGCAAAGTCCTACAAGATTTAATACACAAAACACATCTTAAGAAATTCCCTTACCGTATCGTACACAAAGAATCCCCCGATAAACGAGGAATAGACGTCGCTTTTTTATACCGAAAAGACAAATTCCAACCCATTGATTATGAAGCTGTTAAAATCGAATTCCCGTTTTCCGAAAAACGACCTACACGCGATATTTTATACGTCAAAGGGATCTTGGGCAAAACCGACACCTTGCACATTTTTGTAAATCATTGGCCCTCGCGATGGGGAGGAGAAACAGAAACGGAGAGAAAACGAGTTTTCGCTGCCTCGGTTCTTCTCCGCAAGACAGACTCTCTTTTTTCCGTATCACAAAATCCCAATATTCTGATTATGGGAGACTTAAACGATTACCCGACTAATAACAGCTTGCTGAAAACTTTGCAAGCAAAAACAAAATACAACAACCCGCAAAACGGAAAGTTATATAACTTAGCCTGGTATCTTCAAGAAAAAAAAGGCAAAGGCACGCACAAGCACGAAGGGAACTGGGGCGTACTGGATCAAATCATCGTGTCCGGAGCTCTTCTCAATAAAAGCAGCCGACTTTCATGCAGCGTTGAAGATGTTCACACTTTTGATGCACCTTTTTTGCTCGAACCTGATGAACATTTCATTGGCAACAAACCCTTCCGAACATACATCGGATTTAAATTTCACAATGGATACAGCGACCACCTTCCTGTGTACATTGATCTGTACAAAAATAAAAAGCCCACTCTAAACAAACAATAAAAAGCCCAATCCCCCTCCTTTACAAACAAAAGATCCGGAAGCAAACATAAACCCGAATCAACAAAGGAAAAGAAAGGCATAAAAACTATCTTTTTTTATTTTTTTACCCCACAGACAGACTTTTTTTTTCTATCCGTGAAGAAATTTTACCTTTGCGGAAGATTTCAAAAAGGTAAAGATATGGGATTTTTGATAAGCGGAATTCAGCAGATAGGCATCGGAGTTACAAATGTACAAGAAGCCAACCGTTGGTATCGACAACATTTGGGTTTCGACATCAATATCGTAGACGAAGACGGTACGGCGGAACGCATGTTAAAATACACCGGAGGCAAACCTCAACGCCGACATGCCGTAATCGCCGTCAATTTAGAAGGGGGCGGCGGATTAGAAATCTGGCAATACAAAACACGCCAACCTCAATACCCTGCGAATCCTCCGGAACTTGGAGATTTAGGCATCTACGCGGCAAAAATCAAAACACGTCAACCGGAAAAAGCTCTCGCTTACTTCAAAGACCAAAAACTTGACCTGCTTTCCGATATGCTCGAAGACCCTCAAGGTCGAAAACACTTTTTCTTTCGAGACCCCTACGGTAATATCCTCCAAATGGTGGAAGAATCAAACGTTTTTAAACCCGGCAAGGGTGCCAACGGAGGTGTCTGCGGAGCCATTGTCGGAGTAAGTGATATGGAACGAGCCATTGCTTTCTATTCCAAGGTATTGGGCTACACCCAAACAGAATATCAACAAGAAGGGAAATTTTCCGAATTTTCTTGCCTTCCGCGCGGCGATGCCGAATTTTTACGAGTATTACTTACTCCCGGAGATGCAAGAAAAGGAGCCTTCTCTCGACTTTTGGGCAAAGACCAAATTGAGTTGATCTCCGTCAAAGGGATCCGACCGCACAAAATTTATGAAGGCAGATACTGGGGCGACCCCGGATTTATTCAAATATGCTACGATGTCAGAAATATGAAATCCTTAAAAAAACATTGCGAAAACTTAGGATTTCCTTTTACGGCAGACAGCAATCCGGAAATTTACGAAGAAGAAAGTCGTATTTTTGATATGGGAGATGCCGCCGGACATTTTACCTACGTAGAAGACCCGGACGGAACCCTCATCGAATGTGTAGAAACACATAAAATCCCTGTCATAAAAAAAATAGGTTGGCATATCAACTTAATGAAGAGAAAAAATCAAGAAAAACCCCTGCCCGATTTTATTTTAAAAAGTTTATCTTTTGCTCGTATAAAAGACTGATACAATGACTATTGAGGAGCTTATAGAAAATATAAAAGGCGCACCCGTGGAAGAACAATTGCAGATTCTTGCAAAAAAATTCCCGGAGAAAATCGTCTTTTCTACAAGTTTTGGACAAGAAGACCAAGTCATCACCGACCTGATTTGTCGCAACCATATCCCCATTCAAATTTTCACCCTGGATACCGGCAGACTTTTTGAGGAGACTTACAAGGTATGGGAACAAACCCTAAAAAAATACAAAACACAGATCAAAGCCTACTATCCCGATACCGCCGAGGTGGAAAAGATGACTTCCGAAAAAGGCGTGTACAGTTTTTACGAATCACAAGAAAATCGAAAAGAATGTTGCAACATACGCAAGGTACACCCACTGCGTAAAGCCTTAGACAAACAATCAGTTTGGATAACCGGCTTACGCGCCGGACAATCCGTAACACGTACCCGACTCCCCATCTTGGAGAACAATGATGCTTTTGATGTAATAAAATATAACCCACTGATAGACTGGACTTTGGAAGAAATATTGGGCTATCTCAAAAAGCACCAAGTCCCCTACAATAAACTCCACGACAAAGGCTTCATCAGCATCGGGTGCGCCCCCTGCACACGAGCCGTCAAAGACGGTGAAGACATTCGCTCCGGTCGTTGGTGGTGGGAAAGCAAAGACAAAAAAGAATGCGGTTTGCACACCGCTCAAAAAAAGAATCCAATCATAAAATTCAAAATATTTGAACAACAAAAATAAAAAATGAAATATACTCTAAACCATTTAAGAGAATTAGAATCAGAATCCATCTTTGTATTTCGAGAGATTGCTGCACAGTTCAACAATCCGGTCTTACTTTTTTCCGGAGGCAAGGACTCCATCGTTATGTTTCACCTGGCACGCAAAGCCTTTTACCCGGCCACCGTGCCCATTCCCCTCTTGCATATCGATACCGGACATAACTTCCCCGAAACCTTGAAATTCCGAGATGATTTAGTAGAAACATACGGCGTAAAACTCTATGTAGGTTCTGTGCAAGAAACCATAGACCAAGGCAAAGTGCAAGAAGAAACCGGCTACAATGCCAGTCGTAATGTATTGCAAACCACTACTTTATTGGACTCTCTCGAAGAACACAAATTCGATGCAGCCATAGGCGGCGGAAGAAGAGACGAAGAAAAAGCCCGCGCCAAAGAACGATTTTTCTCTCACAGAGACGAATTCGGACAATGGGATCCCAAAAACCAAAGACCCGAATTGTGGAACTTATTTAACGGAAAAAAAAGAATGGGCGAACATTTCAGAGTATTCCCCCTGAGCAACTGGACAGAACTTGATGTCTGGCAATACATTTTGATGGAGAATATAACCATACCTTCCCTCTACTTCACCCACAAAAGAGAAGTTTTTTGCAGAGACGGTGTTTGGCTTTCCACCGCCCCGTTTATGCAAATGAAGCCTGAAGAAGAAGCCCGGGTTCTTGACGTTCGCTGCCGAACCATCGGCGACATCACCAACACCGGCCTAACTCTTTCCAAAGCCGATAACCTCAAAGACATCATTGATGAAATAGCCATGGAACGAACCACAGAACGCGGCAACCGCTTCGATGACAAACGCTCCGAGACAGCAATGGAAGACCGAAAAAAAGAAGGATACTTTTAAATCATAAAAAAACGACCGAATAAAGAAATCATGGAAAACAACGGATATTTAGATATGCAACTTTTGCGTTTTACCACCGCAGGTAGTGTGGATGACGGAAAAAGTACACTCATCGGCAGACTGCTTTACGACAGCAAATCCATATTTGCCGACCAAATTGAAGCCATAGAAAAAGCCAGCAAAAATAAAGGAAAAAGCGAAGCCGATCTCGCCCTGCTCACCGACGGCTTGCGCGCCGAACGCGAACAAGGCATCACTATTGATGTAGCCTATCGCTACTTCGCAACCCCGAAAAGGAAATTCATCATTGCCGATACCCCCGGACACATCCAATACACACGCAACATGGTAACCGGAGCTTCTACCGCCAACCTTGCCGTAATCCTCATCGATGCCCGAAAAGGAGTTGTAGAACAAACCCTGCGTCATGCCTATATTGCCTCTTTACTCCAAATTCCTCACATTGTAGTCTGCATAAATAAAATGGACTTGGTTGATTATCAACAAGAAACATTCGACAAGATCACCAAGCAATTCATGGAATTTGCCCCTAAACTTGATGTAAAAGACATACGCTTTATCCCCATCAGCGCATTGAAAGGAGATAATGTTGTAAACCGTTCAAAATCAATGGATTGGTACGAAGGACCAACCTTATTTTATTTATTGGAAAACATATACATCGCGGGCGATTATAACCATACTGACACACGCCTGCCCGTACAATACGTCATTCGACCTCAAACCAAAGAATTTCACGATTATCGAGGATATGCCGGACGAATAGACGGAGGAATCTTCCGCAAAGGTGATCCGGTAAAAATATTACCCTCCGGTTTTGAAACAACCATCAAATCCATAGATATGATGGGTGAAAAAGATTTAGAATTTGCCTTTGCTCCGCAATCCGTATCTGTGACTGTTGCCGATGATATCGACATTAGTCGAGGTGATATGATTGTAAAAACCAACAACATGCCACAACAAAGCCAAAATATTACAGCCATGATTTGTTGGTTCAACGAACAAGCCCTTCGCATCGGAGGCAAATATGCCTTACGCAACAATACCAAAGATGTACGTTGCATCGTCAAAGAAGTGCGCTTCAAAACCGACATCAATACTTTGGAACGAAATTATGAGGATAAACAAATAAAGATGAATGACATCGCACGCATTCACCTGACCACAACACAGCCTCTATTCTTTGATGCCTACCGGAAAAACAGAAATACCGGCAGTTTCATTCTAATTGACGAGATAACCAACGAAACGGTAGCCGCCGGAATGATCACGGACAGAGTATAAGTAACAAAACAAAGTTGATGACGATTCACTCCCTCATTGTTATCCTGCTTTTAATCTTTCTGATAATTTCACTTTATTTTGAAATTGTCGGACCTGCTCTTACCTTTGTCATTGTGGTTGCCGTATTGGGAATTACTCGTGTACTGAGCCCGGCAGATTTAATGGCCGGCTTTGCCAATGAGCCACTTGCAGTAATCGTGATGTTGTTAATTCTGGGAGACATCTATCGGCGAACTTCTGTGCTGGACATCTTCTTTGATCGTGTTTTTAGGAACACGAAATCAGGCAAGCATTTTGCCGCACGTTTGATGCTTATTGTTGCACCGCTGTCTGCGTTTTTGAACAACACGCCTTTGGTTGCACTGCTGATGCCCTATGTGCACACCTATTCGCAAAAATTAAAAACGCCGGTATCCAAATTGATGATACCGCTCTCATTCGCGGCAATATTAGGAGGATGTACCACTTTGATAGGGACCTCCACGAACCTTATCGTATCCGGTTTGGTTGCCGACCAAAATATCTTGCCGAATTTACCGGAACTCAAAATCTTCGATTTTACCGCAGTCGGACTTCCTATGGTATTTATAGGCATAATATACTTATTGACAATTGGTTATAAAATATTACCCGTACAAAAAAACTCCATTGAAAGATTTTCGGACATCAAGCGAAATTACCTCGTGGAAGGACGCATTAAAGGCAACAGCAGTTTGATAGGAAAAACCGTGGCAGAAGCCGGTTTAGGAAAAACAGAAGGCTTACGATTGTGCGAAATTATCCGACAAAACGTACGAATCACCGCCGTTCCTTCGGATACGATTTTGATGGAAGAAGATTTGCTGCTTTTTACCGGAAACACGGAAGCCGTTGCCGATTTTGCAAAAACAAAAAACGGACTTGAAATTCCTTCCATAGGAATGTTTTCAAGGAAAAAAAATACGCAAGTCGTTGAAATTGTTTTGGCTCATAACTCAAATTTGATCGGAAAAACCTTGCGGGAAGTAAATTTTAGAGCAAAATACGATGCAACTGCCATTGCGGTTTATCGAAACGGAGAAACAAAAACCGGGAAGATCGAGAATTTTGTATTGCGATCCGGCGATGCCATATTGCTGCTTGCCGGCACCTATTTTGAGGTTCGCTTGAAAGACACCTCGGATTTTTTTCTGATTTCAAGAATCAAAGAAATACAACGCTTAGGAGTCTTCCGCACCGTTTTTTTACTTGTGGGAACAATGGCCGTCATCGCCTTTTCAGCCCTGGGTCTTATTCAATTATTCAATGGTCTTTTAACACTGATTACCAGTTTATTACTGCTAAAAATCACCAAGCCTAAAGATATTGTAAAAAGCATAGATTATGAATTAATTTTGATCATAGCCTTGTCTCTGTCGCTCGGTTCTGCAATGATCAAAACGGGTGTTGCCCAACTCTTTGCCAATTTTATCATTTCTGTATTTAGCTCCATGGGGAATACCGGAATCCTTGCCGGAATCTACCTGATAACGACAATTCTGGCTGCACTGATTACGAATAAGGCTGCTGTAGCGGTTGTTTTCCCGGTGTCCCTAAGCTTAGCTGTTGATTTACAGGTAAATCCAATGCCTTTTATATTGGTTGTATCTTTTGCGGCAGCTGCCAATTTTATGACTCCGATAGGATATCAGACCAATCTCTTGATTTACGGGCCGGGAGGATATAGATTCAAAGATTTTCTGCGCGTGGGCACCCCGCTGACTCTGCTCTATATGTTTACGACCATCAGTGTATTACACCTACTGTATTTTTAATGTAATATCTTGAATATAAGTTCCTTAAGGAGTTCACCATGTGTAGCGGAAACATTGTTGTATCCCTTTGATTTCATATCGTATTCTCTCAAATAACCGATAATCTTCACGGTTTTCCCTATGGAGTATTTACTTGCGGCAGTGGCATAGTTTTGCACAAAATAGGGGTTTATCTTCAAAGCCGCCGCCAGATTTGCCTTGTTCTTATCCTTCAAAGATTGGTAGAGCAATACTTTTGAGAAAAAAGAATATAAAGAGATGATTGTCAATACAATCGGGTTATCCTTAGGGTTGGCTGCAAAATGTTTGATGATTCGATTTGCCTTTTGTATATCTCTGTCTTTCAGAGCATTTTGCAACTCAAAATTGTTATAGTCCTTACTGATTCCAATATTTTCCTCAACTTCTGCGGGGGTTATTGTTGTCCCCGCAGGCAGAGATATGATCAATTTATCAAGCTCATTGGCTATCTTTTGCAAGTCGGTCCCCAGAAAATCTGTCAGCAACTTACCGGCAACTGGAGTGGCTTGATAGCCCTTTTGTTTCAAATATTGCGTAATCCATGCCGGAATCTTATTTTCGTACAATTTTTTGGATTCAAACAAAACATGAGACTTGTCCAACAATTTGTACAATTTTTTTCTTTTATCAAGAGTTTTGTACTTATAGTTAAGGACTAAAATTGTCTTCGGAGCCGGCTTCTCGGCATAAAAAACAAGCTTCTCTATGTTCTTGACATGTTGCGCCTCTTTCACTATAACCACCTGATATTCAGACATTACAGGAAATCTCTTGGCTGTATTTATAAGATCTTCAATCTGAGTATCTTTGCCGTACAGGACGGTTTGGTTGAAGTCTTTTTCCGTTTCGGAAAGGACGTTTTCTGCAATATAGTCGGTAATAACATCAATAAAATAAGGCTCCTCCCCGCATAAAAAATAAATCGGGCGATAGGTTTTCTTTTTCAGTTCTTTGAAAAGAGCGTCAAAAGTCATTATTTAATTTTCTTGAGTCGATAACATTGTACAAGATTCTCTGCTTCGTCTTCGCCGGTATTTCCGGTCATTCTGCCAAAACCTCGACCTACTTTCCGGGCATCTTTCCCGAAGTTTTGCAGAGCCACGACCTCATATTCACAGTGCATATTTTTTTTCAGGTTAATGGTCTTTACACAATCGGCAATCGTATCGGCGTCAAACCCGACACGGAAGGTATATTTCCCGGGCAACATGTTGTCCATAAAAAAGCTGTCCGAAACGTAGGCATCTTGTTGCTCTCCATTGACCCAAACGATAAACTGCGAAGTTTCCGCCTTCAAACGGGTATAAATCTTCACAGAGCATTGCGCTTGCAGCAACAAACCGGAAATTATAAAAACGATCAGAAGTGCTATCTTTTTCATTTTAATTATTTTTGTTTTGAAAATCAGAAACCTTTTAAACGAGGAAATCTAACAATTAGTATTTCGCTCTTGCTTAAATGCGAAAAAAAGTTTCCTGAGCGGTAAACTTTTTGAACACTTCCGGGCATTTTTTTGTAAAAGTAGAAAAAAATAATCGAAGTCATAATCCCGAGTGAAAAATACTTTTATATTTGTTGCTTGAAAAATTTAATGTTTAACAAATAAAAAGAAAAATTATGTTTAAAAAGCATCCCAAAGGATTGATCGCAGCCTCTTTGGCAAATATGGGAGAACGTTTCGGATTCTATACGATGATGGCGATTCTCAGTTTGTTTTTAATGTCAAAGTTTGGTCTGGACGAGACCGGAGCCGGTTGGATTTATTCCACCTTCTATTTCTCAATATATGGTATGGCTTTTTTTGGCGGTATTATTGCAGACAAAACAAGAAAATACAAAGCTACGATTCTGAGCGGTTTGATATTGATGAGTTTGGGTTATCTGGCTTTGAGTGTTCCGACTCATGTTACGAGCAGCAATCGCACACTGCTTATCGTATTCGTTTGCGTGGCTCTGTTTATGATTTCCTTTGGTAACGGTTTGTTTAAAGGAAATTTACAAGCCTTGGTAGGTCAAATGTATGACAATGAAAAATATGGAAAATACAGAGACTCCGGTTTTTCTCTGTTCTATATGTTTATTAATATAGGTGCCATTTTTGCCCCTTTTATTGCCCCGGGCGTAAGAAATTGGTGGCTTGGTCGATTTAACTATAAATACGATGCCAGCTTGCCGGCTCTTTGCCATCAATACATAAACGAAGGTGGACAAATGGTGGGTGACAAACTCAATGAATTCCAATCTTTGGCTCAAAAGGTAACCGGCAGTGCCGTAAGCGATTTGGGTGCATTTGCAGAATCGTACCTTGGAGTTTTCAACACCGGGTTTCATTACTCTTTTGCTGTTGCAATATTAGCCATGATGATTTCTTTGGTAATCTTTCTCATAAACAAGAAGAAATTTCCGAACCCTGCCGATAAAAAAGCGGCAACCGGAAACGGAACCGAAGTGGAAATGTCGGCACAAGAAACACGCCAACGTATATATGCCCTGTTAGCTGTATTTGGTGTAGTGATTTTCTTCTGGTTTTCATTCCATCAAAACGGACTCACATTAACCTTCTTTGCTAAAGATTACACGCGTTTACGTATTTTGGGAATGAATATCACACCCGAAAACTTCCAATCGGTAAACCCCTTCTTTGTCGTATTTTTAACTCCTTTGGTTATGGCCTTTTTTGGTTGGTTACGCTCGCGAGGTAAGGAACCTTCTACTCCGGGAAAAATAGCCATAGGTATGGGGATTGCAGCCTCGGCTTATATATTAATGACGCTATCTTCTATGGGATTACCCGACTTGTCCGCTGTAAAAGAAATGGGAAAACTTCCTGATGCCCAAAGAGTTACCCCATGGTTACTTATTGGAACATACTTTATTTTGACAGTCGCAGAACTCTTCATCAGTCCTTTGGGTATATCGTTTGTATCCAAAGTGGCACCGCCCAAATTGCAAGGTTTGATGCAAGGGCTTTGGCTGTTAGCTACCGGACTGGGAAACCAATTACTGATCATCGGAGCTTTCTTCTACAAAAGTCTTCCGATGTGGGCAACATGGAGCATATTTGTTGCAGCCTGTTTAGCATCTATGTTTACGATGTTGTTCATGTTAAAATGGTTAGAAAGAGTTTCTAAATAAAAGTTTAAATTAAAAGTTACTGATACTGACTAACATAATTTAAGCAGTAAAAAAAGGTTGCCGAAAAAAACGACAACCTTTTTTTTATTGGCAAGAAATTTGTATATTTGCAGGAAAGAACAGCCAGCCTCAAAGCCGATGAGAAAAGAATTTTCCGGTTTTTATTTTGCCGGACTTACTGTATTGATAATTATTGCAACTGGAACGGCAGGGTATATTTTTTTAGAAAAATTTACCTTCTCCGAAGCCTTATACATGACAATAATAACGCTTTCCACCGTGGGCTTTCAAGAAGTAAAACCCATCTCCGAATCCGGACGCATATTCACGGTATTTCTCATCATCTCCGGCTTAGGAACTTTCGGATATTATCTGACCAGAATCAGCAAAATGTTGCTTGACGGAAATTACCGAAAATTATTGAAAGACCTCAAGACCAAAAAGAAATTAAAGAAAATGAAAAATCATATCATCATTTGCGGATTCGGAAGAAACGGCAGACAAGCCGCCAGAGAACTCCTAAATATAAACCGAGAAATTGTCATCATTGACAAAAAGCCCGAAATAATCAACCTGAATATATACGAAGACCTTGCCCGAAACAAAAATTTAACCTTCCTGGAAGGTGATGCCGCTCACGAAACAAGTCTTCTGCAAGCCGGAATCACCCAAGCCGAAGGAATTATTACCACCCTGCCCTATGATGCCGACAATCTGCTCATCGTATTGACCGCTGCCGACTTAAACAAAAAAATAAAAATCATCTCTCGCGCCTCTGACGAGCACTCTTTTTCCAAATTAAAAAGAGCCGGTGCCGACAACGTCATCATGCCCGACATAGTAGGCGGAGCCCGCATGGCAAAACTGATCATCGAGCCCAATATCATGGAATTTCTGGAAGTAATCACCTTGCAAAAAGATGTCGATGTGAAAATAGAAGAAATTGCCTGCACCGATGTAAACTTACACTTTGCAGAAACCAGCATCAAAGACTTAGATATACGCCGAAAAACAGGAGCCAATATCATTGGTTTAAAACTGGCTGACGGCAATTACGTCTTTAATCCCGGAGGAAAAATACAACTAAAACCAAACGACCGATTATTTGTACTCGGCTCAAACAAACAAATTCTCAAATTACGAGAATTGCTCCAAAACGGAGAAATTTTCACGTAAAAAATAAAAAAACAAGTAAAATATTCTTTTGATATTCAATAATTTCTACTACATTTGAACGTTATTTAGCAAAACAAAAATATAATATCATGGCAAAAAAAACATTCATACTGGACACCAATGTTATTCTCCACGAATATACAAGCATATTGCAATTTCAAGAAAACGACATAGTCATCCCCATAACGGTACTCGAAGAACTGGATGACTTCAAAAAAGGCAATACCGAAATAAGCTTTCACGCCCGCGAATTTATGCGTACACTCGACAAACTCGCCGGCGACAAAATCTTTAACGGAGGATTATCACTGGGTGAAGGACGCGGCACACTTACCATTGATTTAGGGAAAGAATACCCCGAAACAATGAAAACGGTCTTCTGCAAAAATAAGCCCGACCATAAAATATTATCCGTAGCTCTGTATTATCACACCAACTTTCCCGAAAAAAAGATTGTCTTGGTAAGCAAAGACATCAACTTGAGGATGAAAGCGAAATCGCTGGGAGTCCATGCCGAAGACTACGAAACAGGAAAGGTCCGCAATGTAGAAGACTTATACCGAGAATTTGACAGTTATGAAAATATTGACGACAAATTGATCTCCCGTTTATTCCAAGAAGAAAACGGACTCCCCGTCAATGCCTTCTCCTTTGCCGAAAAACCACCGGTCAACTCCTTCTTTATCCTAAAAGGAACAAACTCAAATGCACTGGCAAAATATGACCACAACGAAGAAACCATAATCAAAGTAAGCAAAAAAAACGCCTACGGAATCAAGCCTCGCAATGCAGAGCAAACGTTTGCCTTAGAAGCCCTGCTGGACCCGCACTTGTCCCTACTCTCCGTTACCGGGAAAGCCGGAACCGGAAAAACCCTCTTGGCTCTTGCCGCCGCCCTGCAACAACGAAAACATTATGAACAAATATTGCTGGCACGCCCGATTGTTCCACTCTCTAACAGAGACATCGGGTTCCTGCCCGGAGACGAGCAACAAAAAATAAGTCCCTACATGCAACCCTTATTTGATAATTTAACCGTCATCAAACATCAATTCGGCAAACAAAGCAAAGACCATGCACGCATCGAAGAAATGCTCAAGGAAGGAAAATTGCTTATTACGCCCTTGGCGTATATTCGCGGACGCAGCCTCTCCAAAGTATTTTTCATTGTAGACGAAGCTCAAAACCTCACTCCTCACGAGATCAAGACCATCATCACCCGTGCCGGAGAAGGTACAAAAATTATATTTACCGGAGATGTAAACCAAATAGATTCCCCCTATCTCGATAAACAATCCAACGGACTGTCTTACCTGACCGACAAAATGAAAGGGCAAGATATTTTTGCACACATAAATCTAACCAAAGGAGAAAGGAGCTATTTGGCAGAATTGGCAAGCGATCTTTTATAAACGAAAGATTGCCGGCCCACGTAACATTAAGATTATAATTCTCAAACTCGAAATAAAAAACGATTATTGACAGACCTCAAAGAATCCACAAATAAATAAAAGTACTTTGAAAGGCAAACTCAGGGAATATTTTACTTTCACCAAAGGAGAAAGTAAGGGGATACTCGTCCTCATACTATTAATCTTGTGTGTTGCAATCTTAAATCTTCTTTCGGACAAGATATTTGCCCCTCCGGAAGAAGATTTTTCTGAATTTGAAGCACAAGTTGCTGCATTTCAAGCAAGAGAAGAGAAAGGCACAAACCTCAGAGGATCAAAATCATACACCAAAGATACTCTCTTTATTTTTGACCCGAATAACACCTCTGATGCCGATTGGGAAAAATTAGGGCTAAGCCAAAAACAAATAAAATCCATCAACAAATATTTGAACAAAGGCGGAAAATTCCGAAAACCCGAAGATTTAAGAAAAATGTATGTCCTCTCCCGCTCCCTTGCCGAACGCCTGATCCCTTACGCCGTCATCGGCAAAAATCCCAAAAAAACCAACCGCACCTCCTCCCCCGACTCACTTTTTGACTTCGACCCGAACATACTCTCTCAGGCAGAATGGCAACGACTGGGTTTCAGTGAAAAACAAGCAATATCAATTTGTAAATATGTACGCGCCGGCGGAGTTTTTCGCAAAAAAGAAGACCTCAAAAAGGTCTATGTAGTCAACGAAGAGAAGTATCGTCTTTTGGCTCCCTACATAAAAATTGGAGCACAAAAAGATCAGCCCTCGCCAACGACAACTTCTGAACAATCTCAAGAATCCTCTCCACATCCTCGCATTGATTTGAACAATTTCAGTACTGCCGACTTTAACCGGCTGGGCGGATACTGGGCAAAAAAAGCAGCCGGCATAATTGCTTACCGAAAACTTCTCGGAGGCTATGCTCACAAATCTCAACTGCTTGAAGTTTATGGATTTAGCAAGAATTTCTATCAAAAAGAAATGGAATTTATAGACATTGACCGCAAAAAGATTAAAACGATAAAGTTGAATTTTGCGGAAACAAAGGAACTGGCAGCCCACCCTTACCTATCTTGGGAAAAAGCCAAAATGATCATCAAGCATCGAAATCAAAACGGAGCTTTCAAAACTCATAATGACCTGTTAAAAGCCGGACTGTTAACGGAAAAAGAACTGCAGAAAATTTCTCCCTATATCAAAATATAGCTTCAATCAAGTATTTAAAGACCGGAAAGAGCTAAAATAAAACGCCCCTCCAAATGCAATAGTATAACTTTTTTAAAGCTCTTCTTCGGGTCTTTTGCCATTAACCTTATTCCTCTCTCTTGATCTTTCTAAATTATTATTTATTTTTGTTCCAAATTTAATTTATTCCGGATTTTATAACACTTTAATTATTGACAAAAATAGAGAGGTTTTAATGACAAGAAAGGCGATTAAGGAATAAAAACGGTCCGTTACACTATATAAAAACTCAGAAAAATGAAACTTAAACAAATTATTTTAGCCGTAGCGTTATTATTGCCTTTTCAAACGCTGTTATCACAAACAAAAGGCGATGCTCAAAAAGCATTTCCCCAATTACAGTGGATAAATGCAAACTCTTTTGATAATAAAGATGATGCAAGATTTGGATACGAAAAGGGATTTGAACTTAAAAAACAGAAAATAAAGCTCAACAATAAATATACAAATATTATAAAGAATGAAGATATTACTTTTATCGGGACTTTTAAATCTATGAAATTCTTTTTTTCGCCCGGTCCGAGTATAGATCCAACATTTTATGTGCTTAATGCTAATAATAAAATAGTTTTGGAATTTATGGGCGAAGAAATGTGTGTAAAATCTTCGGGAATTATTTATGCTTCGGGTAATGTAAACCATATGTTTATGGTGCACGAAAAATATAAAATCGTAGGAGAAAAAGTGGTAAAAGTAAAACAACCTTTTTTGTATGTAGGGATAAAAGATAAATTGAAAAAAAACATAAAATTGTATAGTAAGCCGAACAAAGGAGGTGGTGTAATTGCAACACTGCCAAAGGGTTACAAAGTCGAAGTATTATTATCGTCAGACAACAAGAATTATTTAATAAAAACCTCTTTCGGCTTAGTGGGTTGGTTGACGCTTGAATCCGACGATATTTATATTTTCGGTCAGGTTATAAAAGGTTTGGGCTATATGGGAGATTAAGTTTTTTCAAAATAAGAAAACAACTAACAAAACAGAAAACACTAAATACAAGCGGCGGATAAATTAAGTGCTGTAAAAATCACAGGTTTTTCACCCGATTCATCAGCTTGTACAATTCCCCCCGGAGTTGGCGGGCATTTTAGAAAAACAGTCTATTTTTTAACCCAAAAGTTATGAATTACAGATTTTTATTAACTCTGATTTTAGCATTTCTTTTTACATCTTGTAAAAAAGACGAAATTATAAATAATGAGATTACACAGCAAAGCTGTTGTAGTTTTACAGATTTTAAATATTATAACGGACAAAAAGATAACTTAGGAGAGTTACAAAATAAAAGATGGCAAGTGCTACAATCTGTGCAAATCCGGAAATTATGGCTTTAAAAATTTTGCACTATATCATACGATTATTTCGTATAACCGGAATGATATAATATTGAGACGACCAAATATCATGAAAACTAAAACCTCATTAGTTATATTTACACTTTATTTGTTATTCTTGAGTATAATGCACGCTCACAGGAAATAAAGGAAAATAATGCCTCCAAAAACACCTCAGAAATACTTAAGCCTATGTCTATCAGAGACATATACAATGATTCTTTAAACTATGCAATACCGGCAAATGATTTTATCGTATTTAGTGTAGAAGGTAAAAAAGGATTATATACAGGAAAAATTGATCATTCACAGCTAAATGAAAGTGTCCAATTCTCAAGATTTATGGGACGTACTCCCCCTATATTCATAATTACATACAACAAAGGATATGTTTCAGGATTTACATCAGCCACCTGTTCCCGTTTTGCAACGGATATAAAAAAAATCAAACGATTTTCTCGAAAATTTAAAAATAAAACAGCTTACGAACACAGAAGAAGAAAAATTGCAACTAAAAAGAATATTTATATTCTGGAAGAGGAAAGCATAAAATATAACAAAGTCTTTTCTGTAATCATTTCGGATGTTAATTCCCTTAAAGATCGTTTATATCCTAAATTGAGCGATATGCAAAAAAAATTGTACAAAGGAGAATATACAGATTACTACTTTCAAAGCTTTGAACAATTTAAAGATAAAAAAAGCTATTACATAGATCCCAACGGAAATTTATTATTCCGACTTACATTTTATTATTCTGATGCATTTCCCGATTTAGCTTCTGATAAAATATTTACAAAAAATGATTCTCAAAAAATCCTGGGCAAAGACTATGTCTTAAAAACGGCTTCTTTTGAAAATAAGGAATATGTCCTCACATGGTATAAATTTTAAATACAATTGCGACTTTTTGCATTCGCGGCACTAAGAGTGAAAATCGTTTTTATTTCATGCCTGCCTGCAACTCTTTAATTTGGGCACTAATTATTAACAATCCGGAACATCAACAGTAACAGCCAAACCTCCTTCCGAAGTTTCTTTATAATTAAGGTGCATATCTTGTGCTGTTTTCCACATAGTATCAATTACTCGGTCTAATGACACCAATGATTCTTTGGGATTGGTTTCTAACGCCAATTCGGCAGCATTAATAGCCTTAATTGCCCCCATTGCATTACGCTCAATACAAGGAATTTGCACCAGTCCGCCAATTGGGTCGCACGTTAAACCAAGATGATGCTCCATAGCAATTTCTGCTGCAATCATACATTGGTTGGGAGTTCCTCCCAGTAATTCCGTTAAAGCAGCAGCTGCCATTGCCGATGACACACCAATTTCTGCCTGACATCCACCCGCTGCCGCCGAAATAGTTGCATTCTTTTTAAAGGCTGTTCCTATTTCGCCTGCTACCAACAAAAAAGTTTTAATTTGCTCAAATCCTGCATTATGATTTTCAATAGTTAGATAATACATCAGTACGGCGGGAATTACGCCCGAGCTACCATTGGTAGGAGCAGTAACCACTCGCCCCAGCGATGCGTTTACCTCATTTACAGCCAAGGCAAAGCAACTAACCCACTTAAATATATCTCTGAATTTAATTTCCGTAGAACGGATTGCGTCAATCCAATCATTTGTACAAGAGTAAGTTGCATCTTTTATTAATCGTTTGTGGGTTTCAAAAGCTCTTCTCTTAACATTTAGCCCGCCCGGCAAATAACCTTGCGTATGGCAACCAATGTACATACATTCAAGCATTGTTTGCCAGATACGTGCTAATTCCTTGTCAATTTCCTCAGGAGTTCGTAATACTAATTCATTTTCGTACACTATTTCGGAAATCTTTTTGTTTTCTTTGTTGCAATATTGCTCTAATTCTAATGAGCGTTGCGCAGTATATGGAAAGCTCTTTTGTGAAACTTTAATATCCGAGTTCTTTTTTGTGTGTTCTTGAATAACAAAGCCGCCACCTATCGAGTAGTACGTTTCTGTTGAAATTTCCTCTCCATTTTTGTCAAAACCGCGATAGGTTAATCCGTTTGAGTGGAAGGGTAAAAAATCACGGTTAAATATGATATTATCCGGTTCAAAATCAATTAATTTCTCATTATTAAAATTCAGTTTTTTATTTTCTTGAATGGATTTTATAATTGTGTTGATGTCCTCTACGGGGATAAATTCAGGGTCAGTTCCGCTCAGACCTAATAATACGGCTAAATCCGTATAGTGTCCTTTACCCGTAAGCGATAATGAACCATATAAGTCCACTTTTACAGATACAACATTATCAAATAACTTGTTTTTTTTTAATGCTTCAATCCATTGCTGCGATGACCTCCAAGGACCCAGAGTATGTGAGCTTGACGGACCTACGCCTATTTTAAGCATGTCGAAAACACTGATAAATTGCGACATAAAATTTATTTTGATAAACAGACCATGTTAGATAATTCAACTTTCACTCAAATAAAAAGTTTGCAAAGGTAATAAAAACAATATTCAAATTATCGTATTTTAGCCATAATTAAACTTAATTTAAAGCATTCTAAAACTAAAACAGAAGAGGTATAAAGGAAAACCGGCTTTGTGGTGTATATGTTTTCCGGTGTATTTGAAAGTAAAACTATGGGATATGGTATTAAATGAAATACCTATCGTCAAATCTGCGAAGTCTTTACCGCTCAGATTGTTAATTACCAATTCTGTAAACACCGTTTCGCAAATAATTTCCACGTCCGGTGTACCATTCCAGTCGGTTGTTTGACGAGCCTTTGACCGTATATACCAGCACCATACTTTTTTTATCTTCGGCGTCTTTGAGGTTTACAATT
>PDWI01001165.1_pt1 | contig 42520 bp, 38 predicted proteins | sample 1430891 | NCBI WGS metagenome assembly PDWI01 (sample SAMN01162508, study PRJNA174530) | Oral metagenome, whole genome shotgun sequencing project. | biome: Marine environment; feature: Marine mammal; material: Swab sample of the gingival sulcus; isolation source: swab sample of gingival sulcus... | reverse complement strand
TGCCGCCTTAAGTTGTTGCATATGCTGCTTGGCAGTAAACTGCTGTTCGGCAGCAATCACATTGGTTGAAGCAAAAAGAATAATAAGAGCTAAAAAAGTTTTTTTCATTGTGGTTCTCCTTGGTTTAAAGTTCCTGGAAGTGCCAGGTCAGGTGTTTAAAATGTCAATATTTTCACGAGAATGAAGCAAAACCTTTCTGTTCTGTGTTCATTTGAGTTGTTATTTTAGCGGAGTCGAAAATATTTTCCTTGATCTAAGTCAAAAAACATATTTTGATAATTTTATCTATCTTGGGATTATTTTTATTGTTTTTTGATGTCTGATTGTGAGGATTAATGCCTTGAAGAGGTAGTTTTAGAGAACTACTATAAAAAAAACGGCAAAAGTTATCTGATTAAACCCACCTGGCAGCTATTTACAGAAGAGAAACGTAATGCCTTGAATGTGGCAGATATTTCAATACCAGATTTTATGGCGTCAAAAAAATGGGGGAGGAGAGCCACGAAACTATTGAAAAACAGATATTCAACTCATGCAGAAGAAGTTTAGCGAGCCTATTGCTTGTGTGTTCCGCTATTACAAAAGCTCACAATAAAAAAGGGGTTTATCAGATAAACTGATAAACCCCTTAAATCCTGGTTGGTGACCCCAGGGGGACTCGAACCCCCGTTGCCGGCGTGAGAGGCCGGAGTCCTAGGCCACTAGACGATGGGGCCAGCGGTTCGAAGTTTATACAATTTGTATCACGGTCTGTCAATAAAAAAAGAGCATAAATTTTACAATTGACTTTAATTAGTCTTAAATCTTTATGAGTATAAAAGTGCAATAATTTCGGGGGTATGTTGTTATTAAAAAAAACCTTTCTTCTGAAGAAAACAGTAAATTTGTGTAGACTATAGGGAGCTTGTAGAAAAAAAATGAAGTTACTTCTTGAAAGTTGTTCATTAAGATATATTTTTTCTTGCTAAGCTATTTGTTTGTCAAATAAATAGCTTGTATAGTTTATTATAATGGGGTAAAAGAAGAGGTTCTCTTTTTTTTTTGCTGTCTTTGTGTTTTCGCAGTTCATAATTAACCTGTCTATGGAGTTCTATTTGTGCAGAATGAATTAAAAGAAAAGTTATTGGAAGCTGGGGAAAAAGAAGGCTGTATAAGCTTTAATGCCCTTAATGAACTTATCCCTGAGGATGTAAAAGATCCCACTGCAATAGAACAGATTTTTAATTTTTTAAATGCTCATAATATAGAAATTGTTACAGTTGAGAAATCAGGAGAAAAACGAACTCTTTCTGGAGAAATCTGGGAAAAACGAGATCCGGCGGAGCTAGAGACAGAAATTGATGCAGGAACGGGTCTTGTAGATGATGAAGATTCTCATGAGTCCGAAGAAACAACTACAACGTATCTTCGTGAGATGGGTCAGTTTGACCTGTTAACTCCAGAAGAAGAGGCAAAGTATTCCAGGACAATTCGTCAGGGTTTTGAGGCTATTATCACAGCGATTCGAGAAGACGTCTCGGGTGTAAAAGAGATGCAAATGCTCAAGGATCGTATTGATCTTTGGGAAAAAAGAGATCCGACCTTAAAGCCGAAAAAACAGCAGCTCAACTTTATGCGTTATAATGTGAGTTCCTGTTCAAAGAAATATCCTGATATTCGTGTTCTTTTTGAGTTACAGGCTAAGCTTGAAGCCTATAGTAGATCCATTGAAGTTGCGAAAGATACAATGATTCGCGCCAATTTACGCCTGGTTGTCTCTATTGCCAAACGATATATGCACCAGGGGTTGACCCTTGCCGATCTTATTCAGGAGGGTAATCTTGGTTTGATGCGAGCTGTTTTTCGTTTTGATTATACAAAAGGAAACAAGTTCTCGACCTACGCCAGCTGGTGGATTCGGCAGGCTATTACCCGTGCTATTCTTGACAAAACCAGAACTATCCGTCTGCCTGTCCATTTCCTGGAGCTACGTAGCCAGTTTTTTAAAGCTTTTTATGCCCTTTTTAAAGAGTTGGGCAGGGAGCCAACTCCTCTTGAGATTTCCAAGACAACCAGTTTGCCTATGGATAAGATTCTGTCTATTCTGGAGGCTTCAAGAGAACCAATTTCTCTTGAGACTCCGGTCGGTGATGACGATTCTACCCTGGGTGATTTCCTCGAAAATCAGGAATCTCAGTCTCCCTATGAGGCAGTTCAGAATAGAGAACTTTCTGGTCGTGTTAATGATATTCTTTCTACCTTAAGTGAACGCGAAGAGAAAATAATTCGTCTCCGTTTTGGTATTGGAGAGAAGGCTGAGTATACCCTTGAAGAGATTGGTAAGAGATTTAATGTTTCCCGTGAGCGAATCAGGCAAATTGAAAAAAAGGCCTTAAACAGGTTGCGTCACTCAAGCAGACGTGACAAGCTGAAATTTTTTGTCGATTAATTTATCAATAAAAGCCGGCTTTTGCCGGCTTTTATTTTATGTGATGTCTTTCCTATATTTACTAGATTCTCTTAGAGGTGAGAGATGACTGAAGCAATATTAACAACGGATTTTCCTGATCTTAAGCTTTTGCATCGTGGTAAGGTGCGTGATATGTATGAGATTCCAGGGCATGCTGACAAGCTTTTGATGGTCGCAACAGATCGTATCTCGGCTTATGATGTTGTCATCAGTGCAATACCTGGAAAGGGAGCGGTACTTACAGAGCTTTCTCTTTTCTGGTTTAAACTGCTTGGCGACATTGTTGAAAATCATTTGATTACTGCAGATGTGGAAATGTTTCCAGACGTTTGTAAACCTTATAAAGAACAGCTTCGTGGGCGCTCGATGCTGGTGAAAAAAACTCAACCCTTACCTGTTGAGTGTATTGTAAGGGGTTATATTTCAGGCTCTTTCTGGAAGGCTTATCAGAAATCGAATATAGTGTGTGGTTTTGCATTACCTGAAAATATGCAGGAATCTGATAAACTGCCAGAGGTTCTCTTTACTCCTTCTACCAAAGCGGCTGAGGGTGCTCACGATGAGAACATCTCTCTTGAGCGCATGAGGGAAATTGTCGGCGTTGAGAAAGCTGAGGAAATCGCGAGAATCTCTAAAGAACTTTATTGTCGAGCTTCAGAGTATGCCAGAGAAAAAGGGATTATTATTGCTGACACCAAGTTTGAGCTGGGTGAACTTGATGGAAGACTCATTCTTATTGATGAGGTGCTTACTCCTGATTCATCAAGATTCTGGCCAAAGGACATGTATAGACCAGGACAAAGTCAGGCAAGTTTTGACAAACAGTATTTAAGGGATTATCTCTCAACTCTTGATTGGGATAAAAATCCACCGCCACCACCATTGCCAGATGAAGTTATCGAAAAAACAAGACTTCGTTACCAAGAGGCTGTAGAGAAAATTACAGGTTGATATTGTCGGAATTTAACATGATAAGAGGAGTCGACAAGGTAAAAAAGTCTTATCGACTCCTCTTATCATTGCTCAATACAATAGCGTAATGTTTGTGCAAGATCTGTATCTACAAACTTATAGCCTGAATCAATGAGTTTTTTTGGGATTGCCTGAGTGCTTGTAAGCAGCATTTCTTCCACCATTTCCTTGCCAAGCAGGAGTTTCAAAAGCCAGATGGGTGGTGCCAGTACAGCTGGCTTGTTGACCGCTTTACCGAGTTCTTTGGTGAGATCGAGATTGGTGCATGGTGAAGGTGCAACTATGTTCACTGGTCCTGATACAGAATTATTCTCAATCAAAAATGGAACAATTCTGGTGATATCTCGAATAGAGATCCAACTAATGTGCTGATTACCACTGCCAATTTTACCCCCCATTCCTGCTTTAAAGGAAGGAAGCATTTTTTTGAGGGCTCCTCCTTTTGGACTGAGAACCATACCAAAGCGCATAGTAATAACACGGCTTCCATGCTCCTTTAATCGATTGGCTTCAGCTTCCCAGTTATTACAAATGTCAGCAAGAAAACCGACTCCTTGTGGTTGAGTTTCGTCTAGTTTTTTTGATCCACAATTTCCATAAAAACCTACAGCGGAAGCGCATAGAAAGGTTTTGGGGGGAATATTTCTTGCCACGAGAAAGTCGATGAGCTCTTTTGTCCCCAGAATACGTGACTCAATAATTTTTTTCTTTTTCTTTTTAGTCCAGAGTCCCTGACCTATGTTTTCTCCAGCCAGATGAATCACCACATCAAATGGGTCAGAATCAGGATTAATCTTTTCTGTCAACCACATTTTCTTTGAGTTGTCTGTCTTCTCCTTGTTGCGTTGCAGGCAGGTTATGGTATGCCCTTCTTTAAAAAGGGCTTCCGTAAGGGTGCTGCCAACAAGACCGGATGAACCTGAAATCAATATTTTCACGATATTAAGCTCCTTTTGGGCTTTTTTTATTTTATTTGCTGCTGAAGCTGTTTGCTAATAGTGGCTGCTGTTGTGTCCTGATCAATAAAATCACAGTCTACAGTTATATCTGCATATTTCTTGTAGAGACTGTATCTTTCCTGGAAAAGATCGTCAAAGGATTGATCTGGTCGTTTCGCGAGACCTCTGGTATTATAATTATGGATTCTGGCTTGCAGCGTCGATAGTTGTGCGTTAAGAAACACAATAATACCTGATTGACCCAAGTGTATCATAGCCTTGTCGCTGTATGCTGCACTACCTCCTGTGGCGACAACACTATTTACGCAATTTACTTTGAGTAATACGTTTTCTTCGATTTGTCGCAGGCTCATATGACCTTCACTGTTTACAATCTCCTGGAGAGTACGCTGCTCTGATGATTGTATGAGAATATCTGTATCGACAAATTTCATTCCAAGATTTTTGGCAAGGATGACACCAACTGTAGATTTTCCTGAGCCGGGCATGCCTATAAGAATTATGTTATGTTTATTGTAATCCATTATTATCTGAATTTATTTAACTTTTTATGGGAATTACAGGTTCGTCGGCAAAATATAATCACTTTTTGTTAGAGAATATTGAAAAATTGATTTTTTATAACCTTTTTTATTGCTGACAAAAAAGAGATAACTTCTTTGTGTGCAGGTAGATCCTGAAAAGAGATAAGCGTTTTTCAGGATTTATTATTATGGTATGTTGGGATTTTAAGATATTTTCTTATATACTTGATTGAGTAGTTATTATATCTATGCTCAAAAATTATAATGTTTGTATTAAAAGATAGTAATTGGAGTTGAAATGTCGATTAGAGAAGATGCTATAAAAGGTAACATTACACCTGTTTTTGAAAAATGTGCTGCAGTAGAAAATATTGATATAAACACCCTGTTGGCTGGTGTGGCAGAAGGAACAATTGCCATTACTAAAAACAAGAATCATGACTTTGACAAGGTGATTGCGATTGGCAAGAATACTTCCACCAAGGTCAATGCCAATATTGGTTCATCAAAGGATATTGCATCTCTTCAGGAAGAGGTGAAAAAACTTGGTATTGCTATTGATGCCGGTGCAGATACAATCATGGATCTCTCTCTTGGTGGCGACCTTGATGAAGTAAGAAGGGGAATCCTCGAAAACTGCACGGTACCTCTTGGTACAGTACCTATTTATCAGGCCGTTGCCGAAACCGTAGAAAAGGGTAGGGCTGTTCCAGATTTATCTGTAGATGAGCTGTTTAAGGTAATAGAAAAGCAGGCTGTTGATGGTGTTGATTTTATGACAATTCATTGCGGTATTAACAGGCATCTTCAAGACAGATTGAAAAGACAATCGCGTCTGATGGGGATTGTCAGCCGGGGAGGCTCTTTTACTCTTGAGTGGATGAATTATAATAAACGCGAGAATCCAATGTTTGAGTATTTTGATGATTTGCTTGCGATTCTTAAAGAATACGAAGTTACCTTGAGTCTTGGTGATGGCATCAGACCAGGTTGTCTTGCCGATGCAACAGACAGAAACCAGATTCAGGAGTTGATTACTCTTGGAGAGCTAACGGAAAGAGCCTGGGATGCTGGTGTGCAGGTGATTATTGAAGGTCCAGGTCATATGGCTATGAACCAGATTGAGGCCAATGTTCAATTACAGAAAAAACTGTGCAAGGGTGCTCCTTTTTATGTGCTTGGTCCGCTGGTTACAGATATAGCTCCGGGGTACGATCATATTACCGGGGCAATTGGTGGTGCAATTGCCGCGGCAGCTGGTGCGGATTATCTTTGTTATGTGACTCCTGCTGAACATTTAAAACTGCCAGATTGTTCGGATGTGCATGAGGGTGTTATTGCCTCGAAGATTGCTGCCCACGCAGCTGATATTGTGAAAGGAATTCCAGGTACCATTGATAAAGATAATATGATGGCAAAATATAGAAAAGAGCTCGACTGGGAAAAGCAGATTGAGGTTTCACTTGATCCTCAAAAAGCAGCAAGGTTTCGACATGAAGGTGTTAATGAGAAAACCGATGCCTGCTCAATGTGCGGTGAATTCTGTGCCTTGAAGGTTTTTGACCGCTCTCAAGAGTAATCAAGTAGCAGGATAATAACAAAATCTTTTACAAGAGAGGTGATAATATGCAGGAACTTATTGATAAAATCATAGCGTTTTGGGATTCTACTAAAATTTATCAACAGGTCACTGATGTTGATGTTGTCGGACTTTTTACCAATCCCTGGTTTCTTGTGCCTTTTATTGGCATGGTTCTCTATATGATCTACAAACAGGGTTGGAAGGATTTGATTATCATCTCCATTTTTATAGGTGTCTGGTATGCAAGCGGCACTCCATACATGAACAGCCTGATTGTTAATGGTGAACTCCAGATTGAAAAGATATTGCCGGTTGCCTTTGGCGGTGCAGTATTACTTGGTGTTGTAATTTATCTGCTTTTGGGACGTTCAGACTGATATGACTCAGCAGTTTAGAAACGGAATTTTTATCATAACAGAGGAAATCAAATGCCCTCTGTATAACAGTGGAGAAGAATTCATTATAGATGGCGGAATTCTGGCCTTACCAACGGCTCGTCCTACCTGCCTTACCCTTGCACAGGACTTGGCAAAAATAGTTTCGCCCGATACTCTTTTTGAACAATATCATGCTGGTTCTGATTCAAAGGTCAAATTTGAATGCAGTGGTTGTTCTGGTATTATCCGCTTTGAGTTCAAAAAGAAAAAAGGATATGCCACTCTTCAGATGAAATTACTTGCTGCATCCGAGAGGAAGGCAAAGGTTAAAGAGATGTCGGCCTTTGCCAGTTTATTGCGTGATGTAGAAATTTTCGAGCCACTATCAGATGATGATCTTATTGATCTTGCAGTGTTATTGGATCTCAAGGAATATCCCTGGCAGTTTCCTATTACCCAGAAAGGGGATCCCGATGGACGTTTTTGTGTGATTATCTCAGGTAAGGCTGAAGTGATTGATGAACACGGTATAGCGCTTGCCACGCTTAATCAGGGAGATGTCTTTGGTGAAATGAGTCTTTTGTCAGGTGACAGGGTGACGAGTACAGTTGTTGCCGCTGAGCCTTGTCAGATAGCTGAAATGAGCCAGAAAAATTTTAAACATGTTCTTGATCGATTCCCTGTACTGCATATTTTCTTTTATAAACTCATGGTTTCTCGTATCAATGAGGTGAATCGTCAACGAGCTGAGGAACTCTCTTCGGGAATGGTCGGACAGTTGTCTGATATAGGCCCTGTAGAGCTTTGTCAGTTAATCAATTCAAGTCAGAAAACAGGTAAACTTCAGATTGATTATAATGATAGGCGGATCATCGCCATATTTAATGAAGGAGAGCTGGTTGCTCTTGAAGATGGTGGCTATAGTGGAAAAGCAGCTTTCTTTAGAATGCTGACCCTGGAGAAGGGTAGATTCAAGTTTACACAGGGGCTGAGTCGTGCTGAAAAGAAACTTGATGTAATTGGTGGTTTTATGGCAATGCTGCTTGAGGGTATGAAAAAGATTGATGATCGTAAAAGCAAGAAATAGGGTGGTACAATATGGCTATGTCACGGATTGCGAGGAGAAAAAAACTCGCCATTGATCTTTGTCAAACTCCTTATGAAGAACTGGGGGAAATGTTATCTGGTTTCCATAAAAAGGATCTGATAAATCCTCTTTTTTCGTATATTTGCAGTAACGATTTATTATTACGCTGGCGAGCTGTTTCGGCCTTTGGCATTGTGGTACCTCAAATTGCTGATGATACTCCTGAAGCAGCACGTATAATTATGCGAAGATTTTTGTGGAGTCTCAATGATGAATCTGGAGGCATTGGTTGGGGCGCACCTGAATCCATGGCGGAAATTATGTGTAATCATGATCTGTTACGTAAAGAGTATCTGCATATGCTTATTTCGTATATGAGAGAAGACGGTGAGGAGCTTTGTGCCGACGGTAACTTTCTTGAATTGCCTTTTTTGCAACAGGGCTTGTTGTGGGCTGTTACCCGGGTTTCCAGGCAATATCCTGAATTGATGGTAGAAAAAGGTGTGGTTGATGATTTGAAACTTTATCTGGACTCAGAGGATTGTCTTATTGTAGCGTTTGCCACAAAAGGTTTGAAGATATTACAGGGAGATGTTGGTCAGGAGGTAAATGATGTCTGTAAAAATATGGATCGGGAATTTACTCTTTATGAAAATGGTCAGCTACAAACTGTCTCAATATCCGAATTCTTGAACTGATTATGCTTAAAGTTCTCATTTCAGCTTCAACTCTCCTCAATGTATGCTCCTTAAAACTTTAGGCAGTTCTTGGCTGAAGCTTAATAAAAACTAGTTGCTGAGTTCCTGTAAGGCGGATAATGCAGCTTTTGCCTCAGTTGCTTGAACAAAAATATGATCATGATAGTATGCGGCAACGACATTTGCGCTTATACCTTTTGTTGCAAGCTTTTGTGTGACCGCAGCCGTTAGTCCAACAGCTTCGAGACTAGAATGAATTGTCAGGGTAATTTGTCGAAACGAGTTTTCAAAAAATAATCCAGCTTTCTGGGCAACGTTTTTTTGCAGTATGAGTGTCAACCCTTCCTGCTCAAGAAATGTGGCTACAGGTTCTAACTGACAGTATTTGCTTAGATCACCTGATACAGTACAAAAAACAAACTCTGCTTCATGTAACTCCGGATTCATTGATTTCAGCAATGTATCCAAATCCGTTACTCCTGACATTGATAATATTTCCTCTTTTTGCCTTGTACACTTGCTGCCTTTGTGGTCTGCCGCTACAAGCAAAATAAAGATTAGAGGATAACACCTCTTAAAGAATGCTGTCCGGCATCTGTAATAGAGACATCTATAAAATCACCAATATTTTTATCGGTTATCCCCCTGGCATGAACAATGTGATTGGTTGATGTTCTCCCCATAACTTCCTCATCACTTATTCGCTCCAGCAGGATTTCTTTGGTTAATCCTATATATTCCTGATTTCGTTCAAGACTGATTTCATCCTGACGTTTCTGAAACCTTGTAAGGCGTTGAGATTTTACCTGCTCATCAACCTTGTTTTCAAAATTATTTGCCATCGTTCCAGGGCGATCGGAATATTTAAAGGAAAAGGAACCGTGATATTTCACTGTTTCAAGGAGTTTCATGGTCTTTTCGAAATCTTCATCTGTTTCTCCAGGAAAACCAACGATAATATCAGTGGTGATGGCAATTTCAGGACAATATTTTCTGAGAGTGTCTACAAGTGTTAAATATCCTAGGGAATTGTATTTGCGATTCATCTTTTTTAATATTCTATCGGAACCAGCTTGAACAGGAAGATGAAACTGGGGACAGAGAATGTCAATTTCCTTAAAGCAAGACATGAGCTCGTCGGAAAGATCTTTAGGGTTGGAAGTTGTGAAACGAAGTCTTTTTAGACCCTCAACTTTAGCCACCTCCCTTAAAAGTTTGGCAAAAGAGTAGGGGGAACCATCCTCGGTAACAGTGTTGCTTTGAGCATAGGAATTAACATTTTGCCCAAGCAGGGTAATTTCTATAACGCCACTGTTTACGAGGGTCTGGACTTCCTCCACAATATCCTTAACAGATCTTGAAACCTCTCTGCCCCTCGTGTAGGGCACGACACAATACGTACAAAAATTATTGCAGCCCTGCATAATAGTGACAAATTTTCTGAAAGTATTTGTTTGCTTGGCGTCGTTATAATCGGGAATAAACTGTGGAATTGAATAGTTATCATCAAGATTTGTGGCGATAATTGGTCCTTCAACCGCACTTCTTTTGAGAAGCTTATCTATTTCATAAATATTTTGGGTTCCGATGACAAGATCCACGTGCGGCATTTTCTCGCGGATTTTTTTCCCTTCCTGCTGAGCCACACAGCCCGCGACACAAATTTGCATTTTGGGTCTTGCCATTTTTGCCTTTCGCAAGGCGCCAAGCTGACTCATTACTTTTTGTTCGGCTTTAGCGCGAATAGAACAGGTATTAAGGAGAATCAGATCAGTGTTTTCGATGTCGGATGTTTCTACATAGCCACCGTCTGAAAGAATCTGAGCGATAATCTCGGAATCTCTTTCATTCATTTGACATCCGTAGGTTTTTATAAAAAAAGTTTTTTGATCCATTTTTTAGCTTGATAAAAGAGTAAGGTTCAATATCGGCTCCCAGATGAAATCTGGGAGGAAAGGGCGTTCAACAACTCAAAAAGTTCCGCCCTTAACTCTGTTGGATATCTGACCTTTACAATTCCCGACTTACTGTTTTCACTGGAGATAATAGCGAGATTATCATATCCCTCGATAATAAACTTGAGAAAATGAAACCTGTCGGGATCACTTCTGATAAAAACTGTTTCCAGATTTTTTTTCATTTGAGTAACTTCGTTTCACAACTCGCTAACTTGCTGTTAAACTGACAGGGAAGCGTCAATCTCGCCCATATACTTCCTGTTTTCAGCAAGCAATGGTCTGATTACTTCAGCAAGATAATCTTCTGTTTGTTCAGCCGCTCTGCCGGTAAACTGGTTGTAATCGGTAATCATCTCCTGGAGAGCGTCAAGAGTAAAAGGGATTCGGTCATCTTCAGCCAGTCTTTCAAGCAGATCGTTATCCTTGCCTTCTTCCTTGACACATTTGCCGGCAGCGATAGAGTGTTCCTTGATAACTTCGTGCATTTCTTGACGATTTTTGCCCTTTTCTACAGCTTCCATCAAAATTTTCTCTGTAGACATAAATGGTAGTTCAGCTTTAAGCATTTTTTCAATCTGTTGAGGATAGACAACCATGTCAGAGGTAATATTGATAAAGAGTCTGAGAATTGCATCTGTTAGAAGAAAGCATTGTGGAATATCCATTCGACGAATTGCAGAATCATCAAGTGTTCTTTCAAACCACTGGTTAGCGTAGGTTGCTGCAAAGTTTTGCGGCAAACTTAAAAGTTTTCTGGCAAGACCTGTCATACGCTCAGAACGCATTGGATTTCTTTTGTAAGCCATCGCTGAGGAGCCGGTCTGATTTTTGGCAAAAGGTTCCTCCTGTAGTTTGAGGTTTGACAGCAATCGAAGATCGACTGCAAATTTATGAGCGGTGGCGGCAATACCTGAAAGTGTTTCAGCAAGTTTCATATCATGCTTGCGAGTATAAGTTTGCCCTGTCACAGCAAAAGTTGAAGTAAATTCGAGTTTTTCTGCAACCAGCTTGTCCAACTCACGAACCTTGCCATGGTCTCCCTTGAAAAGCTCCAAAAAGGTTGCCTGGGTTCCAACTGTACCTTTTGCACCTCTCGCTTTAATGTTACCAATGAGCATGTCAAGATACTCAAGATCCATAGCCAAATCTTGTAAGAAGAGAGTGTTGCGTTTGCCAACTGTTGTAGGCTGCGCTGGTTGATAGTGGGTAAAACCAAGAGTGGCAAGATCCTTATATTTTTGACAGAAGTCTGCCAGCTGAGAAATAACCTGCAGCAAGCTTTTTTTAACAAGTAAAAGGGCCTCTTTCTGAATAATTAAATCTGTATTACAAACTACAAACTGGGAGGTCGCACCAAGATGAATGATTCCAGCGGCAGCAGGGCATTTTAAACCATACTCATAAACGTGAGCCATAACATCATGGCGGATCTCTTTTTCCTTGGCCGCTGCAATATCATAATCAATATTATTTACATTAGCCTTTAGCTCAGCAATCATTTCTGAACTGATAATGTCCGAGAGGCCAAGTTCATATTGAGCTTCCGCTAAAGCGACCCAGCATTTTCTCCAGGTGGTAAATTTTTTTTCAGGAGAAAAAAGATATTGCATTTCTTTGCTGGTATATCTGCTAACAAGGGGTTCCTGATAAGTTGTTGTAGAGAGCATGATTATCTCCAAAAAAATATCTAAAAAGTAAAAGAGTTACTTGAGATTACTGATATTGCGACCTGATCAACATAAACCACATCTTATAGCATTTTTGACTGTAAAGAGAAAGTGTTGTTATTCATTCCAAACGCAATGTATTTTATAAATGTCGCATAATATATATTATGTAAATAATTTACAATTGGAATAAAAGTGTTTAAAATCAACCTGATGCGTTGTGTTGTCTCTGCTTTTGTTGTAGTAGTTTAATGTTTTGAGGTTGGATTATTAAAGGTAAATTAAAGGACTTGAAAAATCTGTGCTTGCCAACTGGAACTTCCCTTGTAACGGTTAATCACAGGAGAAAAATATATTTTCGCCTGTGAGCCTGGTTGGGTGAGTTTTATTTGATTTCCGAGATTAAACCCTACTCCCTTAACATTATTATAATATTTGTTTCTGAGAGTAACTTGCAGATGTTCATTACGAAAGCCTACCTGTCTTGCTGAAACAATTTCAGCTTGTTCATCATAAAACACAGGTTTTCTGTTACCTTCTCCGAAAGGTTCAAGTTGTTTGTAGATCTTTAAAAATTGAGGGGAAAATATTTCATGAACAGATATTTTTAAATCACATTGATTGTGATTGTCTCTGGACAGCTCTGTGTGCTGTAATTGGGCAATGATATTTTCCTTGAAAGCTTCCAGGTTGAAAGAACAGAGACTCATACCGGCAGCCATTGTATGTCCGCCGAACTTATTGAGCAGATAATTGCAATTTGTTATTAATTCAAGGATGTTGACACCACTGACAGATCTTGCCGATCCCTTTAATATCTTTTCATCAGTTGCGGTGAAAACAAATGTTGGTACATGAAACTGATCGACTATTTTGGAAGCTATAATACCTGTTATTCCTTCATGGTAGTCTCCAAGGGCTATTAAACATTTCTCTTTTTTTACTGTGACCGGGTCGATATTATCAAAAATTTCAGATAACGCTTCTTTACACTTGTCTTTTCTTGTGTTGTTTAGTGAAAAGAGTCTTTTTATTGTTTTATTGATGAGTTTCTCATCATTGTTTGTAAATAGTCTAACAATTAATTCCGCTTCTCCAAATCTTCCAGCAGCATTGATTTTTGGTCCTATATTAAAGCCAATGTCTTCAGAATAAAAATCTGTAGAGTAAATTTCACAGGCTTCGATCAGTTTCCTGAGACCTAGAAAACTCGTATCAGCCAAAGTTTCGAGCCCTGCTCTGATAAGTATTCGATTTACTGTCGTTAATTGAACAAGATCGGCAATAGTTCCTAATGCAACAAAAGCTAGAAATGACTTTAAAGAAATATCTTTTGAGAGTAAATTATTTTGTTTGAGATAGCCGCGAATTGCGGCTGCCAGGTAAAAGGCGACCCCTACTCCAGCAAGGCAGGACGAGTGTAATCCGCATTCAGGATGACTGGGATTGACAATATGACAATCAGGTAAAATTTCCGGTAATTGATGGTGATCTGTTACGATAACTTTTCCACCCATTGATTTTACAAATTCAATTTCCTTGTAATTAGAAATGCCACAATCAACTGTAATAAGTAAAAATTCTTCTTCACAGGTAAATGGAAGATCCTGGAAATATTCGGTGTTCAGACCGTAGCCTTCTGTAATTCGGTTTGGTATATGAAAGTGAATATCCGTGACGCCAATTTCCCTGAAAAAATTAATGAGAAGTGAGGTTCCTGTGGTACCATCGACGTCATAATCTCCCCAGATAAGGATCGGTTTTTTATATTCGATAGCTTCTGCAACCTCTGCTACAGCATCTTTCATGCCATACATACAATCAGGATGCGGGAGATCCTTTAATTTGGGATACAGGAAATTTTTTATGTCTTCATTGCTGTCAATACCTCTTGTTTCCAGCAATAATTTAATTATAGATTCCGGGCTTCTCATGTTAACGGGCCAACCATCTTGCTATTGAATTATGAATTTCCTCACTATTCTGGACTTCAAACCATTGAAGCGCCCTGTTCTTTCTGAACCAGGTGTATTGTCGCTTGGCATATCTTCTCGTATCTCTTCGCAAAAGAGTAAGCATCTCTTCAAAAGACCAGTCACCCAGTACATAGTTAACCATGTGCTTATAGCCAATCGCTCCCATTGATTTTAAATTTCTCGAATATCCCATAGCAAGAAGTGATTTTACTTCCTGTTCAAAACCCTGATCAATCATGAGTTGAGAACGAAGATTAATACGGTCATATAGTCGCTGTCGATCACAGGTGAGTGCCACCTGATGGATATTCTGGAAAATAAATTCTTTTTTCTGCTCTTTGAAATGAAGTGAAAGAGGTTTCCCTGTAACCAGATATACTTCCAGGGCCCTGAGACATCTATAGGCGTCATTTACATGAATTTTCTGTGCTGACTCTGGATCAATTTCCTGTAGTTTTTTATGAAGCTTTTCTGGCCCTGTTTCCTCAAATTCCTTTTGCAATTTTTTTCTTGTCGTCTCATCCCCAGGAGGCCCCTGGAATAAACCGTCGGTCAGTGCCTGGAGATATAATCCTGTTCCACCAGTGAGGAGAGGTATTTTATTTTTGCCATGAATAAATGTAATAGCCTTCACGGCATCCCTGCAAAATCGGGCGGCATCATAATTTTCATCAGGGTCGACAATATCTATCAGGTGGTGTGCAATACCCGCCTGTTCTTCTTTGCAGACTTTGGCTGTTCCTATATCCATATATCTGTAAACCTGCATTGAATCCATGGAAACAATTTCGCAGTTAAATTCCTTTGCAAGGTTTATGGATAATGCTGTTTTTCCTATGGCTGTTGGACCAACGAGAACCAGAAGCGGTTTTTCAATTATTGTTGTCACGTTATTTATTCAAAAGAAAAATATTGATTAAGATATTCAGCTCTTTTCTTGCCAATACCATTCACTTTGATGAGTTGCTGGTAGTTTGCAAAAGGCCCAAAATGAGTTCTGTGGAAAACTATTGCCTCGGAGAGCTTTTCGCCCACAGTTGGAACAGTCTGTAAGAGACGCGGAGAAGCTTGATTAACCGGAATTTTTTGAAAGAGAATTGGGTAAAAGGCCTCGTTTGTTAAGGTAAGCTTTCTTGCGGGACGTTTGCCTGAAATGACAAGAGAATCATTTTCTGTTAACAGATAGCTGTCTGTTTCACGATCTACTCCTGAGGATACAGAAAGTTTATCCCGTAAAAGGTTGGTTGCAAGAATTGATAAAATAACTAAAAACAGAATTTTTACCCTGCCATCATCCTTGTTTGTTCTTACCTTTCGCATATTATTTCTTGCCGATGTCTTGTCCTTGGGAGTATAAAAGATGCTGTTTTTTCCCGGGATTTTTCATCTGAAAATTAACATTAAACAGATAGGTAACCAAAGTGGATTGTCATTCCTGTTTTAATATTGTTCTGGTAGAACCAGAGATTCCACCGAACACAGGCTCAATAGCCAGATTATGTGGTGCCACAAATAGCATACTTCACCTGGTTCGTCCATTAGGATTTTCCACAGATAACAAAATGTTAAGGCGAGCCGGTCTTGATTATTGGAAATTTGTCTCCATTCTGTACTGGGATAGTTTTGATGAATTCCTTCAAGTTCAGGATGAAGAACGACTGTATTTTTTTACCACAAAAGTTGAAAGAGATTATACGGAAGCCAGCTTCAAACCAGGAGATTTCCTGATCTTTGGTAAAGAGACAAAGGGCCTGCCAAAAGAAATAATTCATCTGTACAAGGATAGATGTTTTACGCTTCCTATGGAAAATAGTAACATCAGAAGTCTCAACTTGGCTATGACAGCTGGTATTGTTCTTTATGAGGCAATCAGACAACAAAAATAGAAAATTGTTGGGAGAAATAGTAGTAAATAGCGGACAATAAAAATGGTTTGTGGTATACATCTGTTTTTGTCTGTAGAAACACAAATATATTTTATATTCATCAAGATTGTTAGGAGATAAAAATGGCTGACAGAGTTTATAATTTTAGTCCTGGTCCGGCAACCCTTCCCCTGGAAGTACTGAAGACGGCGAGCAAGGATATTGTGAATTTCAAGGAAACCGGAATTGGCCTTATAGAAATCAGCCACCGTTCCAGGGAATTCATGGAGGTTGCTGAAAACACAGAAAGTCTTGTGCGCGAACTTCTTGAAGTGCCTGATAATTATAAGGTACTGTTTTTACAGGGAGGTGCCTCCAGTCAATTTTTTATGATACCAATGAATCTTCTTGGTGACGGCAAAAAAGCAAGTTATCTGAATACCGGAACCTGGGCGAAAAAAGCTATCAAGGAGGCACAACTTTTTGGCAATATCGATGTAGCCTACTCTTCTGAAGACTCTACCTTTGACCATGTGCCAAAAGATGGCGATTACAGTGTTGCCAATGATTCAGAATATCTCTATTTTGTTTCCAATAATACTATTTATGGAACCCAGTTTAGTTCCATGCCACAATCAGAGAAGATGCTTGTCTGTGATATGTCTTCTGATATTCTTTCAAAAAAGATAGATGTCTCCAGGTTTGGTCTTATTTTTGCTGGTGCTCAAAAAAATCTTGGTCCTGCGGGTGTTACCCTGGTAATTATCAGAGACGATCTGTTGGACAGGACTCCTGCAAAAACTCCAACCATGCTTACCTACAAGACCCATGCTGAAAAAGGATCAATGTTCAATACTCCACCATGTTTTCCAATTTATGTAATGGGTGAGGTATTGAAATGGTTAAAAAGAATGGGTGGTGTTGAGGTTATCGAAAAATATAACAGGGAAAAGGCGGCACTTGTTTATGAACAGATAGACTCCACTGACTACTACAGGGCCCATGCCAGGGATGATTCCAGATCAGTTATGAATATTACCTTTAACCTGCCAACAGCTGAACTTGAAGCTAAATTTATAGCTGAGGCTGCAACAATCGGGCTAAATGGCTTGAAAGGACATCGTTCGATTGGTGGTTGTCGTGCATCAATTTATAATGCTTTTCCTAAGGAAGGTATAGACAAGCTCGTAACATTTATGCGAGAGTTTGAACAAAATAATCCAGCCTAGACTATGAGAGGGTACCGGTTTCCTGTTTGGTGCCCTCCCCTGCCAAAATGATCATCTTCAAGTCTTGTAAAGACAGTCAAGTTAGAAGGAAAAAGCCTTGATAGAACAAAGAAATAACAAAACAGATCTGAAAAACCTCAGTCAAGATCAACTTGTGGAATTTGTAGAAGGTCTTGGTCAGCCTGCCTTCAGGGGACGTCAGATTATGTCATGGCTTTACAGACCAGGAATCACGGATTTTGAGCAGATGACAGATCTCGCTAAAATCTTTAGAAAAGTTTTGGCGGAAAATGCCTGTTTTTCCCATTTTCATAATCCAGTTATTGAGCGGGCTGAAGATGGTTGCGTGAAATTTGGCTTCAAACTTGATGATGGTTTTATGATCGAAACAGTTCTTATCCCGGAACCGGACAGAAACACCTTGTGTATTTCTTCGCAAGTCGGCTGCGCTATGAAATGTGCTTTTTGTTTAACCGGTACCATGGGTTTTAAGCGTAATCTGACTCCGGCTGAAATTGTTAATCAGGTTTGTGCTGTTCGGGATTTCCTTATTAACGAACCCAGGGAAAACCTTATTGGGCCTGACCGGGTCACCAATCTTGTTTATATGGGGATGGGAGAGCCTCTGAACAATACAGAAAATGTTCTAACCTCCCTCTCCATCATTCAGGAACAGAAAGGGCTTGACATGGCAAGTCGCCGAATCACCGTTTCTACCTGTGGTATTGTACCGCAGATGAAAAGACTCGGAGAAGAGGCCAATGTGAATCTGGCAATATCTCTTCATGCTGTTGATGATGAAACCCGTAATACGCTGATGCCTGTTAATCATAAGTATTCTATTGATGAATTGCTGGAAGCCTGTCGTCAATATCCGATTCAAAAACGTAAAAGAATAATGTTTGAATATATCCTGCTTGCAGGAATAAATGATACGGATAACGAGGCTAGAATTCTTGCTAAAAAGCTGAGAAATATCCCATGTAAGATCAACCTTATTCCCTATAACGAAAGTCCTGAACTTCCTTATAAGAGCCCAAGTAAAAAGAGGATACTTTCCTTTCAAAATATCCTGCGGGAGGCAAAGTACTCTGTGTTTATCAGGAGCAGTCGTGGTAGCGATATTTCCGCAGCCTGCGGACAATTAGCAAGTAAAAACTGATTGTATAATCAAAAAAGTTACCAGAAGACAGACAAAAGAGCACCGGTGACCGCCATACAGATTGCCAGTAGTTTGTTTTTTGTTATTTTTTCGCCAAGAAAAATGGCAGCAAGGACAAAGATTATGATGGTGGACATCTGGTTAAGAATTGCGGCCTGCGAGGCATTTTCTGAATATTTCATCCCTCCTATCCAGCAAAGAAGAGCCAGATAGTTCGCCGAGATTGAAGCCGGTAACACATAAAACCAGGTCCTCGAAAATTTAAGTTCATTGAGATACTGTTTTTTTTGAGGATGAAACGCCGTAATCACAACAAGAAAGATTGCTCCAGAACTAAGTCTTACCAGTGTTGCCCAGAGGACATCTGATCTTTCAAGAGTCTCTTTAATACAGACGATACCGATGGCAACCATAATCATGGCACAGCAGCCAAGAAGAATGCCTGAAATACTGCTTTTCTCCTTTTGTATAAGATGTTGACTTGTATTTCTTGTAAAGGTGCCAATCATGACGGCAGAAAGCACCAGTATAGTTCCAGTAATTGCCCCACGACTAAGAGATTCTCCAAGGAAAATAGTAGACAGAATGATGACAGAGGGAAGATAAAGACACTCTATAATGGCAACCAGCCCTGCCCCAAGTCTTGCCAGGGTAATAAAGAAAAGCCAGTCAGCAAGAGCCAGACCGATTATCCCTGAAAAAATTAACAAGAACCAGTCCGACTTGCTCATTTCAGGGATGAGAGGTTTGTCCAAGACCAGCATGGTCAGAAACAGCAGAATCGTTGCAACGATTGATTTATAGATGTTTAAGGGCACTGGAGACATTGTCTCACTGCTTTTCTTAAAAAGAATGACGCTCAATGCCCAGAAAAATGCTGCCCCTAATGAAAGTAAAGAGCCAAGCAAGTCATTACACCGTTAACTGAAACCGAGAAAAACAAGATTGATACAACCAAGGATAAATCCAAGCAAAGCACCAAACAGATTTATATATTTAAACTGTTCTTCCATAATTGAGAGCAGTAAGCCTTCAAGTTTTAACAGGTCGAGTGAATTTATCTTTGAAGAAATAATCTGCTGTAGATTTAAGGCGTTTGTTACCTGTGGTACTTCCTTTTTCAAAATGTCCAGGGTCTTGCCATGCAGTGATTTATAAATATCCTGTCTCATCTTGACATTGATAATTCGTGATAGCCGCCCTATTTTTTTATCAAGTATGGAACCAAAAAGTTTTTCCACCACGGGTTCAATAAACTCTTTGGTTGATTCGCCCTGTAAAATATTAAGTAAACTCTTCTTTAAAGAGTCTATTATGGTATAAAGATTTTCTTCCCCCAGGGCTTTTCCCAACACAGAGCCAATGCTTGGGTCTTCCTTGATTTGTAAGACCAAGGGAGTACAAAGAGATGATGAGAGCTTGCTGGTAAATCCCTTGTCAGCCAATTGATTACAGATATAGCCTGCAAGAGTGTCTCCCAGTTCATTAATCTTTTCAGGATCAGCCTTGCTAAAGAGTTTTACAAGAGGAGTGGAAAACAGCTTTGCCAGCTGTCCATCCAGAATATGCTCAACTCTCTTGACAAGTTCCTCCGATTTAAACCAGGCTGTAATATCCTCTTCCTTTTCATCCAGATATTCTTCAATTTTTTCACGAACCATATCTATGGAAACAAAGTTGGAAACCATCGCAGCCATTGGTCCCATGGAGGCGATAAAATGCTCTACTCCTTCACATGCCCCATCAACAATTTTTTGTCTAACCTCTTTATCCCTGACAAGTGAGGAAAAACCAGAAAGCAGTGGCTCAGTCTGAGCTTTGACCAGATTGACAAGAATTGTTTTGGCTGAGTCAGAAAGTATATCATCCAGCGTCTTTTGATTAACCAGGGTGATACCGATTTTATTTTTTAGCTGGTCTGCAAGCAAACCTTGAAAATCTTCTGAAACCAGAAAAGAATATAGCTTGTCAGATATGTTCTGTTCGAGTTTATCTATCAGTTTATTTTGTTGCTCTTCATTAAGGATGGAGGACAACTCACGATTGAAAAAAATCCCGGCAAGTTCATCCAGTTTTTCACTAAGGAGTTTTTCAAATTCGGATGAACGCAGATAATCCATGATTTTCTGCGTTCCTTTAAATTGAATATATTGTACTCCCAGCTCGTAGTACGGGGCGAACTCATGGGAGAAAAGAGATTGCAAGGTGCCAAGATCTTTTTCCGCCAGTTTCTCGCCTTCCCTCTCAATGGTTTGGAAGACCTGATTCCTTACACTATCCTGATCGATTGCCCTGCTGATCTCCGCCGCAGTGAGCAGATGATCTGAAACCATCTTCCCCATATTTTCAGCAAGCTCGTATCTCTTGGCAGGGATCACCCCCGGAGTCATTGGCACCCTTAAACCAAGAAAATGGTGTGGTTTGAGAGGCCTAAACAGCATTTTGATCGCAATTTTATTGGTCAGGTAACCGATAAAAGCACCAACAACCGGCGGTGCAGCGTACTGTAAAATTGGCAATAAATCAGGAGGGAGAGAGTACATAATCAATGATTTCCTGGGGGGTATTAACAATGAGATCAGCCTGGTATTCGATAAGTTCTGAAATAGGACGAAAACCCCAGCTCACACCTATTGTAAACAACTGACAATTTTTTCCGGTCTGCATATCCACAGAAGAGTCACCGACAAAGACAACCTCTTCCCTGGGCAGCCCGAGTTGTTTTAAGGCCTCAAGTGCACCAGCTGGATCAGGCTTTTTCTTGACGCCTTCTTTTTGTCCGGCAACGTATTCGAAATTATAATCACCGAAGTAATGTGTAACAACTTTTCTGGTACAAAGATCCGGCTTGTTCGATAACACAGCCAGTTTTATGTCGTTATCCTGAAGAGTTGCAAGCATGGTTGTAATATTCTTGTATGGTCTGCTCTTCCTGTTCCAGTTCTCTTTGTACTGTGATATGAAATTATTGTAGCAGTCAAGAATAGTTGACTCAGCAGTTCCTTCTGGAACAATTCTTTTAATAAGAACTTTAAGGCCATTACCCACAAAATAGTTATATTCATCCAGCTTATGTGGCGGCAAGCCTTCCTGATTAAGAGCATAATTTGCTGCATCGGCAATATCTTCCAGAGAATTCAATAAAGTGCCGTCAAGATCGAATATAATACCTTTCATATCTTTTACCTTTTGTAATGAATAAATTTTATCAGCACACTTTAAACAAAATCAGAGTAATCTTTTCAACTACTTTTATTCAGTAAAACAGTTTTACTTTACGTTGTTGGAATGTTAATATCTTGAGCATTAGAGTAATATTCTTGGTCTTTATTATAAGGGAGGGGGTATGTGGTTTTTCCGACTGCTGGGTTCATCCATCGGCAAGAAGTTTGTAATGGCAATTACAGGTTGTTTGCTTATTCTTTTTTTAACCATTCATGCTGCCGGGAATGCACTGATTTTTTTTGGTAGCAAAGCCTTTCAACATTATGCAGATGCGCTTCATTCATTGCCTCTTGTGGTAGTCTTGTTTAGCCTTGGTCTGTTGGTTTTGTTTATGCTTCATATCTCATTTGGTCTATACCTCTATTTTGAAAATAAAAGAGAGGGTGATGGCCGATATGCATTGTCGGTAAGGACTGTCGAGAAATCATTTGCTTCCCGGACAATGCACTGGAGTGGTCTTTTTATTTTCCTGTTTTTAATTTTTCATATTGCTGCCTTTACCTTTGGGCCAGATGATATCCTTGTTTCTGATTATGTGAAAATACGGTTAGGCGGATTTATTTATGGCATATTCTATCTGCTTTCCTTTGCTGCTCTTTTCCTGCATCTATCTCACGGTTTTTGGTCCATGTTACAGACGCTTGGCTTTAATCATCCCAGATATAACAGGTTGATAGCCTGGCTGAATTATATTGTACCCACTGTTTTTGTTTCAATTTTCGGTGGAGTCGTTCTCTTTTTCATGACCGGTATTGGTTCTAACTATTAAGTTTCAGCCATATAATAAAGGTGAAAAGTTACTATGAAACTAGATGCTCGTATTCCAGATGGTCCACTTGAGAAGAAATGGGATAATTATATATTTAATGCCAAGCTTGTAAATCCGGCAAATAGACGTAAATACAGTGTTATTATTGTTGGCACCGGGCTTGCCGGTGCTTCTGCCGCCGCGACTCTTGCCGAACAAGGGTATAAAGTCAAGTCGTTTTGTATTCAGGATAGTCCAAGACGTGCCCATTCCATTGCTGCCCAGGGAGGTATCAATGCTGCCAAGAATTATCAGAATGATGGGGATTCTGTATACAGGCTTTTTTACGATACAATCAAGGGCGGAGATTTCAGAGCGAGGGAAGCCAATGTTTACAGATTAGCCCAGCTCTCGGAAAACATAATAGATCAATGTGTTGCCCAGGGTGTTCCCTTTGCTCGAGAATATGGTGGTAATCTTGCCAATCGATCTTTTGGTGGTGCACAGGTTTCCCGTACGTTTTATGCCCGGGGGCAAACAGGACAACAGCTTTTACTGGGCGCCTATGGCGCAATGTCCAGGCAGATTGGACAAGGTAAAATCGAAATGTTCAGCCGCCATGAAATGATGGAACTGATCATTGTTGATGGTAAAGCCAGAGGCATTGTAACACGAAATATTATCACTGGGGAAATCAGCTCCCATGTGGCAGATGCAGTAATCCTTGCTACGGGTGGTTATGGCAATGCTTATTTCCTGTCAACGAATGCCATGGCATCAAATGTGACGGCTGCTTTCCGGGCATATAAAAAAGGTGCTGGTTTTGCCAATCCATGTTTTGTACAGATTCATCCAACCTGTATTCCTGTTCATGGCGATTATCAGTCAAAACTCACGCTTATGAGTGAGAGTTTGAGAAATGACGGGCGTGTATGGGTTCCAAAGGATAAAAATGATTCCAGAAAACCATCCGATATACCAGAAAAGGATCGGGATTACTATCTTGAAAGAATCTACCCGGGTTTTGGCAACCTGGTTCCTCGGGATGTCGCATCCAGAAACGCTAAGATCCAATGTGATGCCGGAAAAGGTGTTGGTTCTACTGGACTTGCTGTTTATCTGGATTTTGCAGATGCAATTAAACGGGATGGTAAGGAAACTATTTTAAAGAAATATGGCAATCTTTTTCAAATGTATGAAAAGATTACCGATGTTTCTCCTCTTGATGAACCAATGATGATATATCCTGCCGTCCATTATTCCATGGGTGGTCTTTGGGTTGATTATGAGCTTATGACTACTATCCCCGGTCTTTTTGCCCTGGGTGAATGTAATTTTTCAGATCACGGCGCAAACAGACTTGGAGCAAGTGCTCTCATGCAAGGTCTGGCAGATGGTTACTTTATCATTGGGAATACTCTGGCGAACTACTTTGGCTCAAATACCTTCGAGCCACTGGATGTTAATCATGAAGAGTTTGTCCTTGGTCAGCAACAGGCAAATGATAAAATTGCCAGGCTGTTGAAAAACTCCAAGGCAGGTGTAACAGAAACCAGTGTGACAGTCGATGAAGTGCATAAGGAACTGGGTTTACTGCTATGGGATCATTGCGGTATGGCGAGAAACAAGGCAGGACTTGAAGCAGCTCTTGAAAAACTCCCTGAAATTAAAAAGAAATTCTGGGAGCGTGTGTACATCCCGGGCGAAGGAAAAGAGTTAAATCAAACCTTGGAGAGAGCCGGTAGAGTTGCTGATTTTCTTGACTTTGCCGAAATTATGATTCTCGATGCTCTACAAAGGGAGGAATCATGTGGGTGTCATCTGAGAGAAGAAAGTCAGACGCCTGAAAATGAAGCTTTACGGGATGATAAAAATTATAGCCATGTTGCTGTGTGGAAATATGTTGCTGATCAGCGACCAGAACTTCATAAAGAGGAATTACCGTTTGACAATGTAACTCCATCAACAAGAAGTTATAAATAAGATAGCCATATATTTTCACAAGGTGCTGATATGAAAAATATTGATATAACACTGCAAATCTGGCGTCAAAGGAATTCGGATTCTTTGGGGCAATTTGAAACATACAGCCTGGAAGGTGTTGACGTAGATATGTCATTTCTTGAAATGCTTGATGTACTTAACGAAAAGCTGACTAAAGATGGTATTGAACCGGTGGCCTTTGATCATGACTGTCGGGAAGGTATCTGTGGCATGTGTGGCTGTGTCGTTGATGGTGTTGCTCATGGTCCAGAAAAAGAGACCACTTTATGCCAGCTGCATATGCGTCATTTCAATAATGGTGACACCATTGTTATTGAACCTTTCAGATCTCGTGTCTTTACGATACAAAAGGATCTTATTATCGATCGCAGCGGACTTGACAGGATTATTCAAGCGGGTGGCTTCGTTTCTGTCAACACAGGAGGTGCACCAGACGGTAATGCTATTCCTATTGCTTCTGACAAGGCAGAACTTGCCATGGATGCTGCTGCCTGTATTGGTTGTGGTGCCTGTGTCGCCAGTTGTCCTAATGGAGCAGCCATGCTTTTTACCGGAGCAAAAATATCTCAACTGAGTCTGTTGCCGCAGGGTGCACCGGAGAGGAAACGAAGAGCCTTGGCCATGCTTGAGGCAATGGATAAGGAAGGATTTGGCAATTGTTCCAATGCCAGGGAATGTGAAATGCAGTGCCCCAAAGGAATTTCTATAAGAAATATTGCTCGTTTTAACCGTGAATATCTTTTGGCGACACTCACAAAGGGTTAGGTTTAAACATAAATATCTTATTCAATGTATGCCGTTTTTAGTCAACATTATGCTAAAAACGGCTTTTTTCTTGTTTTCTTTTATAAAATATTCAAAAAAATAAGACAGCAATGCTACCCTTGAACGTATATATTTACCAGCCAGTTCAACTTACATTAGCTCATGGAAGCTTTTGATATTGTTATAATTGGAGGAGGTCCTGGAGGCCTGGCCTGTGCCAGAAGTGCGGCAAAGGCTGGTTTTTCTGTTTTGGTTTTAGAAAGAAAATCCCAGATTGGCCCCAAAATCTGTGCCGGAGGGATTACCTGGAACGGCTTGAAAAAATATTATCCTGTTTTTTCAACAGAACGAGATTTTTTAAGCCAAACGGTCAAAACCAACTTTCAGAGTTGCTGTCTGAAAGCTGAACACCCTATTATCTCAACAGTAGATCGCCTAAAACTTGGAACTTTCATGTTGCAAGAAGCCGAAAAAGAAGGGGCGATAGTATTAGCAAACCAACTGGTAAGCAAAATATCAGAAGAACATGTAATTGCAAAAAATATTATTTCAGGAGAAAATCGAAAAATATCCTATAGGTATCTTGTCGGAGCAGATGGTTCGTCTTCGCTTGTCAGACGGCATCTGGGGATACAGGCAAGACAGGTTGGACTAGGTCTCAATTATCAGGTTCAAGGTTTTTTCCCGAAAATGGAGTGGCATATAAGACCCTCATTTTTTAAAAGTGGGTATGCATGGATTTTTCCCCACAAAGATACAGCTTCAATTGGTGCATATTGTCCTGCAAATAGCTTGACAGCAGCCGAGTTAAAAACAAATTGCAGTAAATGGGCCAAAGAAACGGGGATTGATTTACACGGTACTATGTGCAAGGCTGCTCTTATTAATTACGATTTTCAGGGATTAAGATTTGGTCGTAATAATAACATCTTTTTAGTCGGTGATGCTGCAGGGCTTGCCTCCGGATTAACAGGAGAAGGCATATATCCTGCTATTATCTCAGGAAATGGTGTAGTACAAATGATAGTAAATAATAGTAATACTTTTGAGCAACTACCTGTTATACAGAAAAACCAAAAAAATCATGGTCGTATTATACAATACGCAGGGATGGGAAAGATACCTGCTGTAATTCTTTCGGAATTGATGGTTCTTAGCTACAGGACAAAAATTTTGAGCCTGAACAGTGCTGAAATGGCTTAAAAACAATTTTTATGTGTATTTTATAGTATTACTAATTCAATAAGACGAGAAAAATATATGAAAAAGAGAATATTAAACATCTTATTTCTAATAGTTTCCGCCATAATTCTCATTGTTTTGTTAAGGGCTCCTGAAAAAAGCACAACTCCCCTACCCCAGGATGAGGAACATCAACGGTTTTTCACAATGAAAAAGAAAGAAGCTGAAGAATACTGCCTTGATTGTCATGGTGAAGATGAAGTTTATCCCCTGGCAGCAGATCATCCATCAAAAAACAGATGCCTTTTTTGTCACACCAGAGAGTAATCAAACCTTTAACACATCATGCCAACAAAATTATAAATTCCTATCTGATTTTACTAATAATCTCAAAGAGATCTTTTGAAAGACCAGATATAGCCAAAAGCTTATCCAATTGAACAGCGATAAGCTTTTGCCGAGCGTCATCATATTTTTTCCAGGAAGAAAATGCTGTGCCAAGCCTTGCCGCAATCTGCGGATTGTTTTTGTCAAGAAACATGAGATGTTTGGTTAAAAACTTGTAACCGGAGCCATCTGCCACGTGAAAGCAGGGGTGATTATTGTTGGCAAAAACCCCGAGTACCGCTCTGACTTTATTAGGATTCTTCATTGAAAATTCGGGGCATTGAATCAGTCTTTCGATATTATCTAAGCAGTGTTCAGAAACAGAATTTGCTTGTAATGCAAACCATTTATCCATTACAAGTGGGTCATTTCTCCATTTTTGATAAAAATCTTCAAAAAGAATTTCTCTGAGAGCTATTTGCGAGTCATTCATTGCTGATAACACAGCAATAGAATCTGTCATATTATTAGAGTTTTTATACTGATTTGCACAAAATATTTCGCCATCCTTATCATTTATTGCCATGAGAAAACTAAGAACAGCATTTTTTAAACTCCTGTTACCCATGGACTCAGGGTCAATGGTGTAATTCCCTTGGTCGTTCAGGCGGTTATAAACATTCTTGAGTAAATCTCTGTGTTGTCTTGCCAGTTCACTTTTTACAAAATTTCCGGCAATATGGAGATTCTCCACATCAACCATTTTCATCTGTTGGGCAAGATACCTTTCCTGGGGTAATGTAATGGCCTGGGCAATTAAGGCTGGATCAGCCTTGCTATCCGTCAGTAAGGACGCAAATCCTGCTGAAAACAAAGGGTCGAGAAAGAGGTCTTTTCCCGTACGGCTCTGTTCGGTTATTTCAAGAATAATATCATTGGCAAGAGTCCAGGCAGCATCCCATCTGTTGAAAGAATCATTATCATACTGCATCAAAAAGATGAGTTCTTCTCGAGGACGAGAAATTTCAATTTTAACTGGTGCAGAAAAATCCCGAAGAATTGACAGAGTAGGTTTTTTCTTTAAATCCTTGAAAGAATAAACCTGTTCCTTTTCTCTGAGTTCCAATAGATTATTGTATTGGTTTATAGCTATTTCTTGTCCTTTATCATCAAGCAAACCGAATTTTATGGGAATATGGAAAGGTTCCTTGACTGCTTTTTCCGGTGTTGGCGGGCAATTTTGGGATAAGGTAATACTATAAACCTGTTTACTTTCATCCCATGCTTCAGTAACAGTGATGGTTGGAGTTCCAGCCTGACAGTACCAATTTCGAAATTGCCTTAAATCAATACCAGAACCAGCTTCCATGGCAAGAATAAAATCTTCACAGGTGACAGCTTGTCCATCATGTCTGTCGAAATAGATGTCCATTCCTTTTCTAAAATTTTCCTTGCCCAGTAAGGTGTGCATCATGCGGATTACTTCAGCACCCTTATTGTAAACAGTAACAGTATAAAAATTATTGATTTCCACGTAGGAGTCAGGCCGAACGGGATGGGCCATGGCACTGGCGTCTTCCTTGAATTGGTAGTCTCTTACAACTTTTACATCGTTAATACGCTGTACAGCTCGTGAATTAAGATCGGCTGAGAATTCCTGATCTCTGAAAACAGTAAGCCCTTCCTTCAGGCTGAGCTGAAACCAATCTCTACAGGTAACCCTGTTACCTGTCCAGTTATGAAAATATTCATGGGCAATGACACCTTCGATCCCAAGAAAATCCTGATCAGTTGCTGTCTCAGGGAGAGCCAGAACATATTTTGAGTTAAAGATATTGAGACCTTTGTTCTCCATGGCTCCCATATTGAAATCATCTACAGCCACAATCATATAAATATCAAGGTCATACTCAAGACCAAAGACATCTTCATCCCATTTCATGGCTTTTTTGAGAGAAGCCATAGCATGTTCGCACTTATCCCGATTTCTTTTCTCAACAAAAATTTGCAGCAGGACTTGTCTACCCGAACGAGTGACAAAGGTCTCATCCAGTGAAACCAGATCACCTGCGACCAGTGCAAAAAGATAGGATGGTTTTGGATGTGGATCATTCCATATGGCATAATGTCTGCCATTATCAAGATCGCCACTTTCAACTTTATTGCCATTTGCAAGAAGAACCGGAAAATCTTTTTTATTTCCCTCAATCCTGGTTGTGAAGATTGCGAGAACACACGGCTTATCGAGATAATACGTTATCTTCCTGAAACCTTCGGCCTCGCATTGAGTACAATAATTGCCATTGGAGAGATAAAGCCCATTCAGTGAGCTGTTCTGGGCTGGAAATATTTCAGTAACGATCTCCAGGGCAAATGATTCTGGAACGTTAAAGATGGTTAAGCTGGATGTTTCAAGATTGTAGTCTTTTTCTGTAAGAATCTTGCCATCAAGCTTTATGGAAATCAGGCTGAGATCCTCACCATCAAGTATAATATTGTTTGTAGCAGAGTCTGATTCAGGATTTTTCCTGTATTGAACAATGGATGTTACAATCGTTGAATCATCTTGTAAAATAACATTGAGAGACGTTGTGGAAATGATATATTCGGGAGGTAAATAATCTCTTCTATAATTTACTTTATGTTTTGTGTCTGGCATTTCTTTTTATGTTTGTTCGTTATTTTTGTCTCATTGGAGAATAATAAATAAAATAAATGATTTTCTTACAAAATATTTTCTGTCCGAAGAGCCATATATCAGTTGACAGCTCTCTTTGAGGGAGTATATTTGCAGCGTTGACAAGTGCTGTAAACATCACATTACAGGTAATCACATACGCTCAAAAACACCCTATCTTTCGAGAATTATATGATAACAATTAACGAGAATTATTTAAAATTACAAGCTTCTTATCTATTTTCCGATATTGCCAGGAGAGTTGCCAGATTTCAGGATGAAAACCCGGATAAGGAAGTTATTAAACTTGGTATTGGTGATGTAACCAAAGGATTGACTCCAACTGTTATTAATGCTTTCCATAAAGCAGTCGATGAGATGGCGGATGATGCGACCTTTCGTGGTTACGGTCCTGAACAGGGATATGAGTTCCTGCGTGAGGCGATTGTCCAGAATGATTTTCAGAGTCGTGGTGCGAATATTACAGCTAATGAAGTTTTTATCAGTGACGGTGCTAAATGTGACACTGGCAATATTCAGGAAATTTTTTCTACGGATATAACAATCGCAATTCCTGATCCAGTCTATCCTGTTTACCTTGATACTAATGTTATGGCTGGCCGCACCGGCATATTTGAAAATGGTCGTTATCAGGGCCTGGTCTACCTGGATTCGACAAAAGAAAATAACTTTGTCCCTACCCTGCCAAAAGAAAAAGTTGATCTTGTTTACCTCTGTTTTCCCAATAACCCAACAGGCTCAACAGCCACGAAGGAAGAACTTGCCGAGTGGGTACAGTATGCAAGGGAGAATAAAGCTCTGATTCTCTTTGATGCTGCTTATGAGGCATTCATTCAGAATACAGATATACCGAAATCTATCTACGAGATTGAGGGGGCAGATGAGGTCGCTCTGGAATTCAGATCTTTTTCAAAAAATGCGGGCTTCACAGGCACCAGATGTGCGTACACTGTCGTTCCTGAAAAATGTGTTGCCTATGATTCTGAAGGCAATCCACAATCACTCCATGCTCTCTGGAATAGAAGACATTGCACAAAATTCAACGGAGTGAGCTATCCAGTTCAAAAAGCTGCCGCAGCTGTTTACAGCCCTGAAGGAAAGCAAGAGTGTAAAGAGCGGATAGATTACTATATGAAAAATGCCCAATTGATTTGCAAGACCATGGATGAACTCGGTTATTCTTATGTTGGCGGAGAAAATTCTCCCTATATCTGGATTGATGGGAAAACCGATTCCTGGGAATTTTTTGATATGCTGCTCAACAAGGCGGCAGTTGTTTGTACACCAGGGGCAGGCTTTGGTAAGTGTGGTAATGGATATATCAGGATTTCAGCTTTTAATAGTCACGAAAATGTAGAAAAAGCCACGTTGAGGTTGACTGAAGCTTTGAGCTGAAAGCAAACAGGCAGAGCAACAATATATTCATTGCTTTGCCTGTTTGCTGCCGTTTATTCTTTCAAGGTGGTCGGTTTGAAGTGGACTTCTTCAATAGTCCCTTCCATCTCTTGGACTTCAGGGTTTTGTAAATGTTGTAAAAGCCAGCTGACAACGCCTTCGACTAAGCTTTCTGGAGCTGAGGCTCCAGCGGTAACACCTATTCTCTCTGAGTTGTTAAACCAGTCAAGATCAATATCTCGATAATCATCAATCAAAAAAGCTTGAGCACCACATTCTATTCCAACCTCCTTTAGTCTATTGGAGTTGGAACTGTTTTTTGAACCAACCACAAGGATAATATCCGATTCTTTTGCAAGCCGCCGAACAGCATCCTGACGATTTTGGGTGGCAAAACAGATATTTGATTTAGGACCGCGAATTTTCGGAAAACGTTTTTTTAGTACTGTTAATACCTGCTCTATATCATTTTTGGCAAGAGTTGTTTGAGTGACAAAGGCAACAGGTTTGTCCTCTGGAAGTTGGAGTGTTTCTGCCTCCTCTGCTGTTGCAACAATATATACGCGGTCAGGAACACGACCGGCAGTGCCTTCAACTTCAGGATGCTTATGATGCCCAATAATGACTATACTGTAGCCTTGAGCATAATATTTTTCAACCATCCGATGAACACTGGAGACAAGAGGACAGGTCGCGTCTATAGTCCTAAGACCAAGACTGGTGGCTTTTCTTTCTGTTGCTATGGAAATTCCATGAGCACTGAAAATACAAATTTCCCCTTTGGGTATTTGAGCAAGGGATTCAACAAACCTGGCGCCGCCTTCCCGCAAGTTTGCAATAACATGCTTGTTGTGAACTATTTCATGTAAAACATATACAGGAGCGTCATGAGCCACAAGAGCCATTTTTACGGTCTCAATAGCTCTTTCAACGCCGGCACAAAATCCTCTGGGAGAGGCAAGGGTAATTGTCGTTTGCTCACTGCTCATATTATTTATTGTTTGAAACAATCATTACCGGAATATTGGCATACCTGCTCACCCGCTTTGCAGTGGAACCAACCACCCTTCTGCCTTTCACCTTATGAGTTGCCTTACCCATAATAATAAGGTCTGCCCCCTGCTCTTCGGCAATTCGCAAGATTTCTTCACTGGGCCGTCCTGCTACAACAAAAATCTCTTCAACAGGAGTAAGTTCGCATATCCCCCCCCGGCATTCTTCTTTAACAAAGTTTTTCACTCTTTCTTTCATGCGGTTAATGGTCTGCTTCATTCCGTCTTCCTGCATGGATTTAATCAACTCAGGTGAAAGATAAGCACCAATAGCCATTTTTGCCGACTCGCTCATGGGTTCAACCACATGGAGCATAATAAGCCTGGCATTATGAGCGCGAGCCTGGGCAAGCGCCTGCCTGAATACTGGTCTGGTATGTTTACCAAGATCACTAACATATAAAATTTTGTTGGTTTCAGGAATTGACATAATTCACCTCTATAATATTTTTTACGTGCTATTTGAATCAAGCATTACAGTGAAAAGCAGAAAGGCGCAACAAATAAATGTTACGCCTTTCTGCTCAACTGTTCTTGATTTTAAAATCCCCTCATCTTATCAATAAATTCCGGTAAAAACAGAGAAACCTGCGGGATGTAGGTGATGATGACCAGAAACACCAGCAAAACACAGAGCCAGGGAAGAGCAGCTCGTATTGCCCAGCCAATTGAATGACCGGTCACACCTGAAATGACAAAAAGGTTGAGACCTACTGGCGGTGTAAGCATGCCAATCTCCATATTAACCACCATGATGATACCAAGATGGATTGGATCAATGCCAAGTTGGACTGCAATCGGGAACAAGATCGGTGCCATAATTAAAAGAATTGCTGTTGGTTCCATAAAATTACCTGCAATCAGCAGAATTATGTTTACCACAACAAGGAACGCCCAGGGAGGTAGACCCCAGCTGACAATCAATTCAGCCACTTCATGGGGAATACGCTCTGTTGTGAGAACATGGGCAAAAAGCATTGCATTGGCAATAATAAAGAGGAGCATGATAGATACCTTGGAGGCATCTAACAGTACTTTATTAACCTCTTTATCTGTAACACTTTTCGGGAACGCCATCAGGACAGGTATAAAATTTCTTCTCACCAGCTTACCGATGGATTCGCCTTCTTTTCTCCATGGAATGTCTTTTAACGGACCAATATCACGATAGCCCCAAATAGCTACAAAAAAAGCATAAACAGCAGAAACAGCAGCAGCCTCTGTAGGGCTCGCGATACCACCATAAATAGAACCAAGAACAATGATGATGAGCATCAGACCGCCAAGAGCAGAGGTGCCGGAAAGAATAATCTCCCTGAAACCGGCCCACGATTGACAAGGTATTTTTTTGATAACAGCCACAATATAAATAGCAGCCATGAGCATGAGTCCCATCATGATTCCTGGAATAAAGCCAGCCATAAACATTCTGGCAGCAGAAACCTCAGTTGCAGCGGCATAAACCAGCATAACAATAGAGGGCGGGATAAGAATACCCAGCGTTCCTGCATTCCCGATTACTCCAGCTGCAAGTTCTTCAGGGTAGCCAGCCTTAATCATACCGGCAATAACGATGGAGCCGATAGCCGCAACAGTTGCGGGTGATGAGCCGGAAACTGCTGCAAAAATCATACAGGCAACAACGGAGGCCATGGCAATTCCGCCACGGATATGACCAATAAGACTCATGGCAAAACGAATAATACGTTTTGCAACACCACCTGTGGAAAGAAACGCGGAAGAAAGGATAAAAAACGGGATCGCCAGGAGGGTATAATGCTCAGACACTGCCTCAAATAATTTAAGAGCAACAGATGCCAGAGAATCATTTGAAAATAGCAGAATAGTCGTTATCGAAGATAAGCCAAGAGCAATGGCAATAGGCATACCAAGCATCATACAACCAAAAAGAAGTGCAAATAAGGTAAAAGTAGTCATTTATTTGCCCTCCTTGAGCTCTTCAACTATTTCCATACTCTCTCTTGCTTCATCAGCATGTTTGAAACAGTCAGATTTTCCGCTAATCACAGACCAGAGGATCTGCAGGATACGGATTGAAAAAAGAAGGACACCAACGATCAGGATTGAATGAGCAATCCACGTTTGGATCGGCAGATCCTCGAGTTCAATGCCGATTTTCTTCATCTTGTAAAGATAGATGTATGAACCGTAAAAAAGTAGTACGCAGTAACCAAGGCTGAGGATTGTTCCAATTCCTGTCAGTATTCTTCGCCCACTGGAAGGGAAAAGTTTCACAAAGGCATCCATACCAATGTGTGAACCGACCTTTAATCCATAGGATGCTCCAAAAAGAACAAACCATGCAGAGGTAAGCAGGGTCAGCTCCTGGGTCCACATAAAACCTGAGTTAAAAACAAATCGCATGACAACATCCAAAAAAACCAAAAGTGTCATTACCACCAGAAAGAGTGAAATTATAGACTCTTCAAGCTTATTGATAATCCTGAAAAACATAAAGCCCCCGAACAGACAGAGAAACCCTTTTGGGTGAAGAAACCACCCAAAAGGACGGATATTTATCAAAGGTTACATATTATTGGACTGGTATGCTGCATCGATGAAGTCCTTGCCAATCTCGTCCTGGAATTTAGCCCATACAGGCTTCATGGCCTGGACCCACATATCACGTTCTTCAGGAGTAAGTTCAAGAAGCTCGGTACGGCCAGATTCGGCAATTTTTTTCTTGTCGCCAATGGCCTGTTCACGAGCGACCTGGTTTCCATAAACAATTGCTTCATCAAGGGCTTTTTTCACTTCTGTGCGGATGTCATCTGGCAGAGAAGTCCAAAATTCTTTTGAGGTTACAACAAGATAGTCAAGAAGACCGTGGTTAGATACGGTTATGTAAGGCTGAATTTCAAAAAACTTTTTGGAGTAAATGTTCGACCATGGATTTTCACAGCCATCAATCGCCTTGGTTTGTAACAGGGTAAAAACCTCCGAGAAAGGCTTCTTGAGAGGAGTGGCGTGAAGTTCCTTGAACTGTTCTTCAAGCACGTCAGAGGACATAATTCTGAACTTAAGACCTTTGGCATCCTCTGGTACACGGAGAGGTTTGGATGCAGAAAGCTGTTTGAGACCATTATGAATATACCCCAGCCCCACAATGCCCTTTTTCTCCATTACAGTCAGTAATTCCTGTCCCTTTGGACTCTGCTGAAAACGCTCTACAGCATCAATATCTTTAAAAAGGAACGGCAAATCATAAAGTGCAAGTTTTTTTGTATAACGTCCAAATTTGGAGAGGGAAGGAGCTGCCATCTGTACATCTCCAAGAAGCATGGCTTCAAGCACTTTGTTGTCACCAAAAAGCTGTGAATTAGGAAAGACTTCTACTTCGACCTTACCGCCTAAACGTTGGGCAACAAGTTCCTTGAACTTGTTTGCCATCTTTCCCTTTGGGGTATTTTCAGCAACAACGTGAGAAAATTTGATTGTGATAGGCCTGGCAATAGCAAAAGTAGTACTCAGCATCATTGCACATGCTGTAAAAGCGGTAAAAAAACAGATTTTTCGCAACATTATTTATCCTCCTCAATTGAATTTATAGTTCCTGAACCTCTGCCTGAAAACGGCCAGCAGAATCACCATTGAGTTTACCGGCAACAGCCAGCCACAAAGTATAAAAAAAATAGTAATGACCTATTAATAACATTTATGAAGAGAATATTAAACATCTAATAAAAAAAAACGATGATTAGAAAAAATAATAGACTGTTACCAAGAAAAAATTAAAGTTTTACATGTAGTTTGTTTACAATCTTCACCCCAACAAATTATTGCGTCTTTCATCTATGTTCTATTCCTGCCTGTTCAAGTGCTTTTTTTACTTCAGATATTGCAACCTCCTGTCGATGGAATATCCCTGCGGCAAGGGCTGCGTCTGCTTTGGTTTTGTTGAAAACGGTAACAAAATCATCCGCGGAGCCAGCACCACTTGAAGCAATTACCGGGATTTTCACCGCTGATTTAACCAGATTGACAAGCTCCAGATCAAACCCGTCATTAGTGCCATCCCTGTCGATACAATTAAGAAGGATTTCTCCTGCGCCTAATTCTTCACAAACGGTGACAAGCTGTATGACATCTATGTCGGTTCCTTTACGTCCACCCTGAACAGTACACTGGTACCAGCAATATTCTTCTCCCTGTAATCCGGGAAATGCCGTTTTGATACATTTATGTCTGGTATCCTTCGGTGATTTCACATAAACTCTTCTCGGATCAACTGAAATAACAACTGCTTGTGTTCCGTATACTTTTGCAATCTGTTCAATTGCTGTTTTACCGGTTTTAACACCAGATTCAAGATGCTTTTCGACAATGGCAACAGCATCCGAACCGATGGAGATTTTATCAGCTCCAGATCGAAAATATCTGGCGGCAACATCAAGCGCCGATGAATATTTACCATTTGAATCAGTAAAATCTCTTATCCCGCCACCGATTGTTAAAGGAACAAATACATTTTCTGATGTTTTTTCAAGTACTTCAAGCATAGGTTGATCTTTCAGAGGAAAATCCCGAAAACCTGTGATATTTAAAAAAACGACCTCATCTGCACCCTCTTCATAGTATCTGCCTGCCAATTCAACAGGCTTACCAAGATTTCTTACCTGTCCCTTATCCCGAACATCATACTGATCGCCTTTGGTAACAACAAGATCACCGGAATCATTTGAACGCACATCAAGACAGGCGATGACTCTCTTGCAAAATTTAGTTCTAGATAGATTATTGTAATTGTTTGATGAAATAAATATTTCTTCAGGATCTGACAGAAAATTTTTGAATAGCTTTAAACCGATTTTACCGCTTTTTTCAGGATGAAACTGGCTCGCGATTATATTACCCCTGGCAATTGAAGAGATAAAAGGTAGACCATAGTCAGTTGTTGTCAGAATCCATTCTTTCTCATCAATATCAACAGGGGCGTGATAAGAGTGCACAAAATAGAGTTTTTCACCCTCATAATCGTTAAAGAAAACCGACTTTTTTTGAAGTTTCACAGTATTCCAGCCGATTTGAGGAACGGCCAGATTTGCTTGCGGAAATTTTTTTACCTGTCCCTTGATTATGCCAAGACCGGAGCAGCCAGGACTCTCTTCACTGCCTTCAAAAAAAGCCTGTAAGGCAACGCAAATTCCCAAAAATGGTTTATTTTCCTTAATTCGTTTGATTAAAGCTTCAGTAAAGCCATTTTTATGGATATTCTCCATCACAGAACCAAAGCTTCCGACTCCTGGGAAAATAAGCTTATCAGCAGTCAGAATATCCTCTGCTGTTTCAACATTTTTAATATCATAACCAATTTTTTTTACAGCGTTACGGACAGAGCGAACATTTCCCCCACCATAATCCAGTAAGCGTATATCCATTGTCTAAAACCTTTATTAATTAGCCGTTACCTTTAAAAAATCACATGAGATATAATTTCAAAAATCAAATCCTGCCTGAGCCTTTATTCCTTTTTGGTAAGGATGTTTTATCATCTTCATTTCCGTTACAAGGTCAGCTTTTTCAATCATTTTGTCAGTAGCGTATCTGCCGGTTACTATAATATGAAGCTCCGGGGCTCTGGAAATAATGACTTCAAGGATTTCTTCTTCCTTAATTATGTTATAATAAACCAGATAAGTGAGTTCATCCAGGATAATGAGATTGTGCTGATTGGAAGAGATAATTTTCCTGGCAAAGTCCCAGGCATTCCGTGCCACTTCCCTATCTTTCTCAAGGTCATCACTTTTCCAGGTAAAGCCTCTTCCCATTACATGAAAATCGACGGATTCCCTGAAAGCAGAAAAGAAAGTTTCTTCCCCCGTCAGCCATGATCCCTTGATGAACTGTATAATGCAAACTTTTTGCTGGTGACCGGCCGCACGAGCAATATGACCAAGTGCGGCAGTTGTTTTTCCTTTCCCGTTACCTGTAAAAATGGCAAAAATTCCTTGAGTCATAGGTTCTGTAATAAGTTGAAAAAAAAGAGGTTGCTCTCAACGAGAACAACCTCTTTTAACAAGCAAACGCTATAAAACAGGTTATCAATCTATTCAGTTTGTTTCCGGTTACGGTAATAACGCAGATTATAAGCTATCGTTTGCGAAAAAGAAAAACTGGCAACAATCATTAGTTGATTGCATCTGACAATTTGCTACCCGCTTTGAACTTCGCAATGTTTTTTGCAGGAATCTCAATATCAGCACCGGTTTGTGGGTTTCTACCCTTACGTGCTTCACGCTTAGAAACGGAAAAAGTACCGAATCCAACAAGAGTAACCTTGTCGCCTTTCTTCAGAGTTTCAGCAATTGCTGCCAAAGTTCCATTTAATGCTTTTTCTGCGGCCGCTTTACTGATATCTGCTGCGTCTGCAATACTCTCGATAAGTTGCTTCTTGTTCATGCATTCCTCCCAGCTTGAATCTCGTCATTTAGTAACAGGACAACTCAGTGTTGTCACCCCTCTTCGCCAAACAATGCTTTACCCAAAGCCACTTCTCTTGTCAAAGGAAAAATACCTCTCTGATATTAATTACATATTTTGAAACAAAAAAGAGCTGTCGGGCTAATGCATTCATTAATGTATCGGGGAAATACATTACTTGAATAGTTTGCCATATTCAAGTAGAAAAACGACTTTTTAATAAACTTATTACTCTTTTTGTAACCCTTGTGAATTCTCAATAAATAGCTATTGGTAGTAGATATTTATGCAAAAATGATGTTTTACTTTTTCTGGAAAATAATTCAAAGGAGAGTATAAATTATATACAGACATATTTATCAGGAAAACTTTAAGAGAAAATTGCGTTCTGTGAGCAACCGTCGTAACAGTACCTAGGCTTCTCTTTTTAGGTTCTATTTTTTTTTGCAATTTGTTCAATAAAAACAAAATATTATACTAGAGCACAAATGGATATTCGATGAATAAATCAGCTATAAACACTGTAAGGGGCCAGATAGACGACATAGATAATTCCATCCTTGATTTGCTAAGACAACGTCTTGATCTGGCAATTGAAATTGGTAAGCACAAACCTGGAGGAAACCAGGCAAAGTGGGATCCACGACGCGAGCGGGAAATTTATGAAAGATTACTGAAAAATAATCAAGGAGCTTTCCCCGAAGATTCGTTAAAGGCTATTTTTCATGAAATAATCACAACTTGCAGACTTTCCCAGAAACAGGCCGAAATTGCCTATCTCGGACCGGAAGCGACATTTTCTCATCTTGCCGGTGTTAAATATTTTGGGCACTCTGCCAATTACATACCCCTTGAAACAATTGATGAGGTCTTTGCAGAGGTTGAAAAGGGACGGGTCCAATATGGGATAGTTCCAGTCGAGAACTCTATAGAAGGAGCTGTTTCCTCGACACTGGATTCCTTTATGAAATACAAGACAAAAATTTGTGGAGAGCTGCAGCTTGCCATATCTCATAACCTCGTGTGCAAGTCTGGAGACATAAAGGATATCCAAACGGTTGCTTCTCATGATCAGCCACTAGCCCAATGTCGTGGGTGGCTGCGTAAACACCTCCCCAACATTCCGACCCTCCCGGTCTTTTCGTCAGGACTTGCTGCAAAAATGGCGGCAGATAACCCTAATATAGGTGCTATTGCTTCTTCACTTGCAGTAACGACCTATGATCTTCAAATAGTAGTCAAGGGTATTGAGGATTATCAGGGGAATACCACAAGGTTTCTTGTTGTCGGAAAAGAATCCCCTGCATCTAGCGGCAAGGACAGGACCTCACTTTTACTCGGTTTTATGGATCGACCTGGTGCCCTGAACGATATTCTTACCATCCTCTCTGAAGAGCAGATTAACCTGGTGAAAATAGAATCCAGACCACAAAAAGGTAAGCAGTGGAAATATCTGTTCTTTATAGATATGGTTGGGCATATCGAAGATGCCCAGATAAAAAGGGGCTGTGAACGTATAAGAGAGCAATGCTCCTACTTTGAACTGCTTGGTTCTTATCCTCAGGATGAATCAAGCCCGGAATATTTACCCGCCAATTCGTGACATCTGTCCGGCGCAGGCATCCCCCCGCTCTGGGCCATTTTCATCAATTGAATGGCCCCTGGGTTTATTTTGAACAACATCACTGAGCATTTTCAGTATATCTCTGTCGCTGGCACCATCTCTGAGTAATTGTTTGAGATCTGTTTCCTTGTCATTTAAAAGACAGGCTCTTAACTTCCCTTCCGAGGTTAATCTCAACCTGTTACATTTATCGCAAAAATGATGGCTCAATGGACTGATAAAACCAATCTCTCCTCGTTTCCCTGCTCTGTCTTTTACCTGGTATATTCTGGCAGGTCCTGGATATTGATCACAAGGTAAGGGCGTAAACTCGTAGACAGCCTGGAGGTTTGCACGAATTTCATCAGATGATATAAATCGTTTTTTGGACCAACTGCTTCTTTTACCAAGGGGCATGAACTCTATGAACCTTACCTGAAAGCCATGATCGATACCGAATTGAACAAAGTCAAAAAATTCTGAGGAATTGATATCCTTCATTGAAACTACATTGATTTTAATCTTGAATCCGATTTCCCGGGCCTTCTGGATTCCTGAAAAAACTTTATCAAATTCATCTCTTTTCGTTATTTCAAAAAAATTATTCCGCTCCAGACTGTCAAGAGAGATATTGAGACGGTTGACACCATATTCAAACAATTTTTCTGCATATTGACCCAGCAATACACCATTAGTTGTAATGGCCAGATCTTCAATCTGTTCAATATTCTTCAGTTTTTTTATAAACTCAACAACACCTTTTCTTACCAGTGGCTCGCCGCCGGTAAGACGTACCTTTTTTACACCTAACTGAGCAGCCAGTCCTGTTACCCTGAGAATCTCCTCATAGGTCAAAAGATCAACGTGCTTGAGAATAATTCCGGTGCTTGTATGTCTGCCATCTTCTTTTTCGGGCATACAATAAAGACAGCGAAGATTACAACGGTCAGTAAGTGAAATACGTAAATAAGAAATTATACGATCATATTGATCTGTCAAAACTGTCTTGGTTGTCACTTTTTATTTTTTATCTGGTTAAAATTGGTCACTATACGGTCATTGACTTTGCAGATTCCCATATATATACTTGCCTTCCTTTATAAGGATATAGACCAGAATCATCTCTTTTGCTCTAAAAAGTTGCTATAAACAAAAAAATCTCAACAAGAAAGTAGATATATGAAGATATTAGCAATAGAAAGTTCCTGTGATGATACTTCCGTTGCTGTGATTGATAATAAACTGCAAGTCTTGTCAAATATTGTCAGCAGCCAGGATAAAATCCACAATAGATTTGGCGGTGTTGTCCCTGAATTGGCATCACGAAGTCATCTTTTGGCAATTCAACCGGTCGTGACCACTGCACTAAAAAAAGCTAATGTGAAACTTGAAGATATTGGTTTAATCACAGCAACTCAGGGACCGGGGTTAAGTGGTTCGCTTCTGGTTGGTTTTTCTTATGCGAAAGCACTTTCTCACGTAAGCTCTATTCCCTTTGTGGGCGTGGATCATATGGCTGGACATATTCTGGCTGTTTTGCTTGAAAACACCGGTGTCAGTTTTCCTTTTATCGCACTGATCGTTTCTGGAGGCACAAGTTCTATTTTCCGGGTTGACGGTCATACATCATTTTCTCACATAGGACGGACAAGAGATGATGCGGCGGGCGAAGCCTTTGACAAGGTCGCCAAAATACTTGGTCTCCCCTATCCAGGTGGACCACATGTGGCAGCACTTGCAAAAGCAGGTAATCCAGAAAGTATTAAATTTCCCCGAGCATGGCTTGGTGAGGGTTCGCTTGATTTTAGTTTCAGCGGAGTAAAAACCTCTGTTTTAAATCATGTGAATAGCTTAAAACAAAAGGGAAAGATATCTGAACAGGACAAAGCAGACATTTGTGCATCTTTTCAAGCTGCCGTTGTAGAGGTTCTTGTAGAAAAAACTATTACTGCTGCAAGATCTCACAAAATTGATACAGTTGTTGTGGGAGGGGGCGTTTCTGCAAACGACTACTTGCGGAGCGAATTTAAAAGAGCTTGTGCACAGTATAATTTGCAACACTACATCCCTCATCCGTCTTTTTGTACTGATAATGGAGCAATGATTGCTGTTGCCGGATATTATAAATACCTCCAATCCGGTGCAGATCCAGAGAATACAGATGTTTTTTCCAGATCACAGTTAGGATGATTTTCCATGAATATCAGGCGTCAGACCAAATACTATTACTACAAATTGCTAAGATTGCGTGGTAATCCTGTTGTCCTTGCTGGAGGAGCCAGCATTGGTGTACTGATAGGTCTAACTCCAACTATCCCGTTTCATACGATACTGATTTTACTTTTGACTATAATAACGAGAACATCGACCCTTGCCGCAATTATTGTCAGTTTAATAGTTTTTAATCCATTCACCATTTTGCCAATTTATTATTTTGCAGTGCAACTTGGCAATCTGTTTACACCGTATCATGTTAACTGGAACAAGGTTGAAGTGTTGGTTGGTAACCTGCTGTCCAGTGAAAATATTCTACAATCCCTGGAAGGGATTGCTCATCTGGGCTATGAAACAACCA
>PDWI01003657.1_pt1 | contig 42541 bp, 25 predicted proteins | sample 1430891 | NCBI WGS metagenome assembly PDWI01 (sample SAMN01162508, study PRJNA174530) | Oral metagenome, whole genome shotgun sequencing project. | biome: Marine environment; feature: Marine mammal; material: Swab sample of the gingival sulcus; isolation source: swab sample of gingival sulcus... | reverse complement strand
TTTGTTATTACTTTTATTAATATTGGGCTATTAAAATTAATACATAGCTATTCTAAAAGACATAGCCACGCATTATTTGAAATGAAAAAAGATGTGGAAAGACGGTTTGATTATTTTACCGATAGAATATTTATGAACTTCCCTTTAGGTAAAGACATACGTCTGTTTAATTTGCAAACTTTGATTAGCCAAAAATACAGAGAACATTTAAAGCGTGCTATCGTATTTTTTGAAGAGTTTTATCATATCAAAGCTAAAAATAAAGAAACTTTTATGCAAGTGGCAAATACTATTTATTTGATAATTATTTATTATATCGTTATTGTGAAAATTTATACAGCTAATTTATCCATTGGCGAATTGACAAAATACTTGGGAATTTTAATAATTTTTAATCATACTATTAGTAAGTTGATAGAAATAGACCATAAATTAAATTTGCAGCTGGCTTATATAACTAGTTATGATGAGTTATTAAAAATGAAGGGTAGTCATCAGGGGGATTTGAGTATTGATATATTGCTTGAAGAGGGCTTGAAAAAAATAGAATTTCATGGTGTTTATTTTAGTTATCCATCGAGTCAGGTTGATGTAATTCAAGATTTATCGTTTCAATTTTTTGTCGATAAAAAATATGCGATAGTGGGAGAAAATGGGGCTGGCAAGTCGACGATTATTAAATTAATGCTCGGGTTGCTTAAACCGACTAAAGGCAAAATCACTTATAATGATATAGATATTAGTCGATTTAGTTTTGATGATTTGGTAACATTGTCTGCTGTTGTATTACAAGATTTTCAATTATTTAATGATACTATTTCCAAAAATATTGCTTGTAGTAATAATTATGATTTAGCTAGAGTGGAAAATATACTAAATCAGCTCCATTTAGACGATTTTTTTAATAGAATGCCATTGGGAATAGATACTGTGTTATCAAAATATGATGAAATGGGGATTAATCCCAGTGGCGGTGAATCGCAAAAATTTGCTATCGCTAGGGCGATGTATAAAAACGCGCCCCTGCTTATTTTAGACGAACCGACATCGGCGCTTGACCCCGATTCAGAATATGCAATTTTTTCTTTATTATCGAGTTTAGCCTATAATAAAATTGCTGTATTTATATCTCACCGTATGAGTATGTGCTCGTTATGTGATGAAGTTGTAGTTCTAGATAAAGGGCGAATTATAGAATGCGGACAACATCAAACAATGTTAGAAAAAACAAATTCAAAGTATTTTCAATTATTTACAAGGCAAAGAGAACACTATATAGGTGCGGAAGTTTAAAGAATTGGGGATAGTTCCCTGATGTGCCGTCAGGCACGAAGTGAGTACTCGTTTGTAGTTTAGGAATCTTACAGCTTAATTCTCATATATAACATTATATAAATTGAATGCAAGCTGCACACTAGTACCCTTTTTGATATTGTATTTTTATATCAAAGGTATATAATTAAGATAAGAAATAAAAACTAACAAAAAGGGGGAGACATGAAGCGAAATTTTAAAGACAGTAGTTTTCGCTACTTTTTTACAGAGAAAGCCAATTTTACTGATTTATATTATGATATTAGTGGTAAAATACTAAAAGAGAATGAGTTTGAATTTGTCGATTTAGAAAATCATGTTATTAATCTTATTAGAAACGATATTGCGTTGATTAAGAACGATGGTTCATTAATTGTTTTAATTGAGCATCAAAGCTCAAATAGTTATAATATGGAAGTAAGGCTTTTTCTATATTATGCTTATTTACTTGAAAAATATATTAATAAGACATATGAAGCTGGACTACATACTTATAAAAAAATACGAATCCCTGATGCCGAATTTTATATTTTATTTAATGGTAAGGCGTCGATGGATGATAGTGAAAAATATAAAACAAATTTTGTTATCGGTGAGCAAAAAATAGATTTCAAGACAAAATTTCAAAGCATAAACTATGATGATTTAAGCAAAGATATCAAAGCAAGAAAAGATGCTTTGGATATGTATGCTTATTTAATAAAAAGATATTTTGATAATTTCAAAATGAAGCTAAAAAACTATAAAGAAAAAACAAGTAAAGAAATAACACAGAAAGAAAGAGAAAGGTTATCAATTAGAGCATTTGAGCAAGCGTTGATGGATTGTAAGAAGGTTGGATTATATTCTAGTGTATTTGATAGAGAGGAGTTTAGAGTAATGAGTACAAAGACATTAACATACGAAGAAAGCCTTGATTTACAATATGAGGCGGGAGTTTATTATGGTGCTATCGAGGGTGAAAAGCGTGGTGAAGAAAGAGAGAAACAAAAAATTGCACTTACTATGCTTAAATCTGGTATGGAAGTTGCAATGATTAGTAAATTCACTAAGCTAAATTTGGGTGAAATTGCCGATTTAGAAAAACAGCTACTTAATTAAATAAAAAACGTCAAATTGGGTGAGGTCGTACTAAGATTCTTACGTCCTCACCTTGCTATGAACTTCCCGTCGGAAACTTTGTTTCCTTTGAAGTTATCGCTTTGATTAGCGATGAACTCGCTCCGTGCCTAACGGCACTGCACTCGTTTCCCCCTGTCGCAAGCAAGCTTGCTGCTCGGGCATGCAACCTGGCTAGCGCGCTCAATGCCAAAGTTTAGAAAAAGTTATTCTTATGCAGCATAAAATGAATTTTTCTAAACTTTGTCGCTCATCGCTGTTTAGTTCGCGGAGAATGACACAACTTTCAATATTTGAATTAATAGTGATATATATGTTTATTTCCTCTTCTTAATTACAAGTATAAATACGAAGAATAAAGCAATGGATAATGATAATAGGGCAGCGCTGATGCCATAGACACTTGCTATTTTACCAAAGCTTGGTGCAATGATTACTGTGCTGAGGGCGGTAAATTGAGATTCTATGCTCAGCACGGTTGCCCTGTGTTTTTTGTCCATTTCTTCATCTAGTCGTTCTAAATAGATGGGTTTGCGTGAGTCTTGGATAATATTAAGCGCGAAAAAGAGGATGGCACTTAAGAGTAAGATATTAAATTTTACGGCAAAAGATAATAGTAACATAATGCAAATTAAAGCGATAAAGCTACCTTTCATTAGTTTGCTCGTCGCTACATATTTTTGTAAACGGTAAGCGTTGCGACTAGCAAAAGCGGATGTAAGATTGATGATAAAGTAAGCAAAACCGATGACTATTTTGCTGCTGTTATCGGCGTTTTGTCCCCAGAGCATTAAGCCAGAAGCGAGAATAATGGCGCTAAATATCGGTTGTATCATATCTTTAGTCGTTTTATATACGGCTTGAAAAACGCCTTGGTCAATAATGATATTATAAAGTTGATAATTGCTGAAAATATTTTTTAGCTCTTTTTTTATGTCGATTTTTTGTTTATTTTTCTTTTTTATGGCTTGGTCTATGCTATCAGGATAGCTGAGAATAAGGAAAAAATCGATTAAATAAGGAATAATAGTAATGAGAAAAATCAGTTTTGATTGTTTTAAACTTAATACGAGTAAAATGGCGAAAAGTGAACTTAGTGCCGTACCGATAAGGGAAAATGAACGCGTTCTGCCGTAGACAAAGCTTTTATATTTATCCCATTCTTTTTGCTCTAAATAGGTTAATATCATTGCCTTGTGCGTACCTGAACGAAAAGCCTCGCCTAAACCAAAAAACATCATAGCAATGGCTGCTAGCTCAAAGGAATTGGCAAAGTAGAAGATAACAAAAGAAATGATATAAAAACAAAAACAAAGGCATAGTTCTTTTTTTCTGCCAAAATAGTCGGCAATAATGCCTGAAGGAATTTCAAAAATGTAAATAATTGTTTCTCTAATTGCATAAAGAATACCGATTTGAAACAAATCAGTAAAGTTTAAAAGATAAAGTAATAAGTAAGGTTTAAAAAAACTTAAATTTTTCAAAAAACCATAAGCCGAGAATTTTTTAATTTGTTTATCGTTTAGAATTTGAATTTTTATTGTCTTTTCCACTTTATCCTCCTAATAGGTAACTATTCAGTTAACCTGCGTTGTCATACAGAGAAGAGAAACGACGTAGGTATCTTAACGCAGGTTTAGTGGTAAAAGTTGTAAGATTCCTACGTCCTCACTTCGTTTGTCCTCTGAATGACACAACTTTTATTATTCGACTGAATAGTTACACTAATAATTTTATTATAGCATATTTCAGCAAAATAAGCGATTAAAACTGCTTTAATTGGGATACAAATGGTGTAGTGTATAAAATAAGGAGAGGTTATGAGAACAGCGGGAATTTTAATGCCAGTATCTATGCTCAATGGTGAGTATGGTATTGGCGATTTTGGAGCGGCGGCATACGAATTTATTGATATAATCGTTGAGATGGGCTTTAGTTTATGGCAAATTTTACCGCTTAATCCTGTCGGTTATGGGAATTCGCCTTATCAGCCTTATTCCTCTTATGCTGGTGATGAAGTTTATATTGATTTAGAATATTTATATCAAAATGGTTTGCTTGAACATAAGCCGCGAGTGTTAAAGCAAAGTAATAAAATTGATTATGGTGCTGTACGTACGCATAAGTCTAAGTATTTAAGACAGGCGTTTAAAAAATTTGATTTAAGCGATAGGGGTTTTAAAGAATTTACTCAAAGAGAAGTGATTTATAATTATGCCGTTTATGCGACGTTTAAAAAGGCATTTAAAGGCGTTATTTGGAGTGATTGGCAGAGCGAATATAGGGATTGGGTCAAGGACAAAAAGCTCGATTTAAGCCCGTATAGTGATGAGATTAATTATCAATTATTTCTACAATATTTGTTTTATAAACAATGGTTAGATATAAAAAATTATGCTAACCAAAAGGGCATTAAAATTGTCGGTGATATTCCGATTTATGTCGGCTATGATAGTGCTGATGTTTGGCAAGACCAACAATCTTTTTTATTAAATCGCAAATTAAAACCGAGTTTTATTGCGGGTGTTCCGCCAGATTATTTTAATAAAAATGGTCAGCGCTGGGGCAATCCACTTTATGACTGGGATTATATTGCTGAAGACGATTTTCAGTATTGGTTAAAACGCATATCTTATAATGCAGAATTATATGATGTAATCAGAATAGACCATTTTCGTGCTTTTGATACCTATTGGAAAATCAAGGCAAGTAATAAAACAGCGCGTAAAGGTGAGTGGGTAGAAGCGCCAGGATATGATTTGTTTGCTAAAATTTTTTGGGAAATGCCTAGTATTGAAATTTTAGCAGAGGATTTGGGTGATTTACGAAAAGAAGTCCATGAATTAAGAGATGATTTTAATTTAATGGGTATGAATATTATGCAGTTTACTTTTAACCCTAGTGAACAGGCAGAAAATTATAATAGGCGAAAAAATGTAGCGCTTTATACGGGAACGCACGATAATCAAACGATTAAAGGCTATTTTTATTCGCAGACAGTGAAAAGACAAAAGGCTATAAAAAAATTACTCGTCAAATGCGGGGCAAAATCGGAACAGATAGAGCTTGCGTATCTTGAGGTGATGTTTCATAATATTGCCGATTATGCGATTGCGCCAGCGCAAGATATTTTAGGTCTAGGAGATGAGAGTCAAATCAATCATCCTGGTACGGTTGGTGAGCATAATTGGACGTATAAATTAGTTTCGCTAGAGGAATTAAAGGCGAAAACCGCTGTTATTAGAACGATGTTGATTGATAGTAAACGGTTTTAGTTTGTAGTTATTTAATATAATCATATAACGATTGTCAAAGCCGCTAGCGCGCGGTGGCGCTTTATTTTTTTGCGTAGAGCGTTCTGCATAGCAGGTTCTCCTAGCAAAATAATAAAGCAGAACGATTCAGCGCAAGGCTTGTTTCAATCGTTGACTGTATAGTTACTTAGTAAGGAGAATATATGCAAAGGAAATTAAATGCGTTAGCAAAAGAACGCTATCACAAATCCTTAGATAAACTCAGTAAAGAAGAGGTGTATGCTGTTTTATTGGCATTTACACGGGCTGAGATTGCAAAGAAGAATAGGATTAAAACAAAGGGGAGAAAACTCTATTATTTATCGGCTGAATTTTTAATTGGTAAGTTGTTAAGTAATAATTTGATTAATTTAGGAATTTATGATAAGCTAGATGAAGTTTTATCATCAGCTGGCATTAGTTTAGCGGAAATCACGGAGCTTGAGGCAGAGCCGTCACTTGGTAATGGCGGACTCGGTCGCTTGGCAGCTTGTTTTCTCGATTCGATTTCTACCTTGGGCTTAAACGGCGAAGGTGTTGGCTTAAATTATCACTTTGGTTTATTTGAGCAGGTTTTTAAGGATAATAAGCAAGGTGAAGAAAAAAATCCTTGGCTTGATAGTCCTAATTTCTTGGAAAAGACAGATGTTACTTTCCCTGTGCAGTTTGGCAAATTAAGGGTGAAGGCAAGGCTGTATCAATTAGAGGTTACTGGCTATGATAACGGCTATAATAACTTGAATTTATTTGACATTGAAACGGTTGATGAAAGTCTGGTTAAGAAAGGCATCCGTTTTGACAAAAAGGATATTGCTAAAAATTTGACCTTGTTTTTATATCCAGATGATTCCGATGCTGCGGGCAGAAAGCTTAGAATTTATCAGCAATATTTCTTAGTTAGCTCGGCGGCGCAATTGATTTTGTCTGAATTAAAGGCAGCGGGACATCAGCTAGAGGATTTAGCAAAATATGCAGTGATTCAAATTAACGATACTCATCCAGCTTTGGTTATTCCTGAATTAATTAGCTTATTAACGGCGGAGGGGATAAGCTTTGACAAAGCGGTTGAGATTGTGACGGAGGCGACTGCGTACACCAATCATACGATTTTATCGGAGGCATTAGAGAAATGGCCATATTCTTACTTAAAAGAAGTTGTACCACATTTATTGCCAATTATCGAACGATTAGATAAAATAGTTAGGGCTAAATACGAGGATGAAAGAGTCTATATCATTTTGCCAGAAGGAAATGCACAGCCGAAAGATAAAAAAACGCGCGTGAAGAAATTAGTGCATATGGCGCATTTGGCAATCCATTTTTCTAGTAGTACTAATGGCGTGGCAAAATTGCACACCGATATTTTAAAGAGCAGTGAATTAAAGCCCTTTTACCAACTATATCCTCAGCGTTTTAATAATAAAACCAATGGTATTACTTTTAGACGTTGGTTAATGGCTTGTAATCCAGAGCTTACGAATTTAATTGCTGATTTAATTGGCGATGGCTTTAAAAAGGATGCCTTAGAGTTAGAAAAATTGTTAGCATTTAAGGATGATGCTGCTGTTATCGATAAAGTATTGGCGATTAAAATGGCGCACAAAGAGGCTTTGGCTCGTTATATAGAAGAAAATGAATCTGTAAGGCTTGATACGAATTCAGTTTTTGATATTCAGATTAAGCGTTTACACGAATATAAACGTCAGCAACTTAATTTGCTTTATATTGTTGATAAATATTTATCAATCAAAAAAGGCAAATTACCTGAACAGCCGTTGACGGTGATTTTTGGTGCGAAAGCAGCGCCTGCTTATACGATTGCTAAGGATATTATTCATGCCATTTTATGTATGCAGGAATTGATTAATAAGGACGAAAGCGTTAGCCCTTATCTTAAAGTTGTGATGGTTGAAAATTACAATGTTAGCTATGCCGAACGTTTGATACCAGCCTGTGATATTTCTGAGCAAATTTCTTTGGCATCAAAAGAGGCATCGGGAACGGGTAATATGAAGTTGATGCTTAACGGCGCGGTCACACTTGGTACGATGGATGGCGCTAATGTCGAGATTGCCGATTTGGTTGGCAAGGATAATATTTATATCTTTGGTGATAGCAGTGAAACGGTAATTGCGCGTTACGAAAAGGGCGATTACAAGGCAAAAGCTTATTATAAGAAGAATAAAAAGCTGAAGGCAGCGCTTGATTTTATTATTTCTAAGGAAATGCTAACGGTTGGTGATAAAAAAATGTTAACTCGCCTTTATAATGAACTACTTAATAAAGATTGGTTTATGACTTTCCCTGATTTTGATGATTATTTGGCTATTAAGGATGAGATGATAGCTGATTATCAAAATAGAAGGGAATGGGCGAAAAAAATGATAGTTAATATCGCGAAAGCTGGATATTTCTCTGCGGACAGAACTATTGAGGATTATAATAGAGATGTGTGGAGATTATAAGCTTAACGGTATGCTATAAATATAGCTGATGGTTATTATGTTTTATAGACGATTGAAACACTTCTTAGGTACCCAAAGATATGGGCGACGAAGTCGTATTCGCGAAGCGAATATTGTGAGCGCTGAATCGTTCTGCTATATATTTTTTCACCCATATCGCTATGCTCAATGGGCGAATAAAATATATAGCGACACCGCGCGTTGGCGTCGTTGACAATCGTCTATGGATATTGTTTTAGCTATTATGTTTAAAGAATTCAGTTCAAAGCTGATAATATGCCTGTAAACGGGCGGGAGGTTATGATGAAAAGAGTTTTAAGTTTAATGTTGGTTTTTGTGATGGCGGTTTCTTTAGCTGCTTGTGCTCCTAATCCTAGTGAGCAGGGTGGTGAGAAGGAGACGACGAAGGCAGAGTCTACGACGGCTGCGGGTGATAATACAGAGCCAGCAACAGATGGTGAAAAAGTTGTATTAACGGTGCAAGCAGAACCTGAATGGGTTGATTATTATGCACAGGCAGTAGCGCGCGTGATGATGGAATACCCAAATGCCGATATTATGATTAAAGAAGTTCCTTCTTTTGACCATTTAGATAATTTGGATGCAACGGATGTTATGAATGAAGACGTTGCTGACGTTTTTGCTTTCCCAGCTGACAGATTAGCTGGTCTTTCACAAAAAGAAGCGTTAGCGACAATCAACGCAGAAGCAATTGCTAGTAAGCTTGGTGGTTTTGACGATTATGCTGCTGGTTTTGGTGGCAATCTCGCCGTTGATGGTCAGTATTTAGGTTTCCCTATGAATATTGAAACATTGATTTTATTTGTCAATAAGGCAAATGCGGAAGCGAAAGGTATTGATTTAAGTAAGCCTAATGAGTTTGCAGAATTTGATGGTGAAACGATGTTATTACCTGCTTTCAATGCTTGGTTTGGCGTGGCTTTAACGAATTCAGCTGATATTGAATTTTTAGAAAAAACTGCTGATGGTTTTGCATCTGACTTAACTGTTGATTGGGCAGATTTACCAGAAGAGAAAAAAGCAGCTTTCACAGCGCTTTATGATTACTGGAAAAAGCATGATGAACTCGGTACTACACTTTGGGATAAAGATGCTGCTTGGGGTTATATGGACTCTGCTTTTGCAACTGGTGGCAACAATGTCTTTCGTCTTGAAGGTCCTTGGTCAACTGGTTCATTATCAGAAGTTGTCGGCGAAAATGCTGATGATTTAATGGTATTACCAATTGGTAACGTGACAGTTGCTGGCAAGCCACTCAAACACTGGCAAGGTGGTTGGGCACTTGGTATTAACGCTAGAGACGAAGAAGATGCTAAGAAAATGGAAATCGCTGAAGCTTTAGTTGCTGAAATTGTCAATCCTGAATTTGCCGTTGATTTATTTAAGTCAACTGGTAAAATTTTAGTTAACGTTGATGGATCAGTTTATCAAGATTCAGATTTAAGTGATGTTGATAAAAAAGTTATCGCTGCTGTTTTAGAATCTTATGCTAACGCACCAGCAAGACCATTATTTGCTGAGTGGGGCAGTGTTTGGGATACTTGGGAAACGGCGATTTTGTCTTGGACGTCAGTTAAGCCTGCAAGTGCAGAAGAGGCTTATAAGCAAGTTCAAGCGTCATTCCAAGCGATGATGGCTAATTTTAACTAATTTAATTATATTTAACGATTGAAACGAAATTACATTTATTAATGTCAAGAAAACAAATAAAGCTTTCGCGAACAAGCTGCTACGCCTTCGATACTAACTGTTTTGACTTGTAAGTTTCTAATATTAATCCTTCTAATGAAGTCTTAACAAAAGAAACTTATCTACGTCAAAATAGTGGATTATCTACGACTACGCGGTCGCAAATAAGTCCGCTCAATCAATTATTTGTTTTCTTGTCTTAAATGTTAATTTCTGACAATCGTTGTGTTCTAATCCCGCGTTGTCATTTTAAGTATTAGCATAAAAATTTTAGTATGGTATTGTTAAAAGCCGTGTCATTCAGAGGAGGAGCGCCTGCGACGACGTAGGAATCTTACGGCTTTTATTCTAATTTATGTTAAGATTCCTACGTAGGACTCGATGTTCTCCTCTGTATGACAACTTGGGATAATACAATGATTATTTTTATATTATGATGAAAAAGAAAAGTTTAATTTTAATTCTTGTATTTTCAGCATTGATTATTTTTAATCTGTCTTTAAATACAATTTATATGGCAGGAAATTTTGGGCAAGATGATTTTTTGCTTCAGGGGATAGAGTTAAGTCATAATGATTATATCAGTATGGTGTTGATTAATTATGCACTTAATTTGTCCGTACCAATGATATTTGCACTCTATTCTATTTATGAATATAGAAAAAGAGAATTATCGTCGATTTACATATTTATATGGTTGGTTTTAAACATTGGTGGCATGGCATATTGTTTTTATGGTATGCAAATTTTAAAAGTAGTTACGATTGTATTCTATATTTGTAACTTAGCAGTTTTGTTATATTTATCAATGACCAAACAATAAAAACTCGCGTTAAGATACCTACGTTTTCACTTTGTTCGTTCTCTGTATGACAACGCGAGTTAACTGAATTTTATATTGTATGTATCTTTACATAAAAATGATTTGGGGGTATTATGGGAAAATATCAAGAGCTTTTATACGATGCTTATGGCAACAGTTATCCTCGCCGAGATTTGAGCATTAAAGCGCTTTGCAAACAGGAAAACGTTACGCAGAAAGAATTGGAAAATTATAATGCGAAAATGACAGAATATCAGCGCGAGGAAAAAGCCTTACTTAATATTTTGAAAGATAAATATGGCGGTTTTAAGCCAGTAGATAAAAAGCATTTACAGTTATTAGAACGTATGGCAAGAGCAGCTTTGTTGCGTGAGTTTTATAAGGATTATAAGGAACTCAGCTATGATGCCCAGCTTAAATACGAAATCGCCAATCAAGAAGTAGAACAATTACCAGAAATTATTAAACATTATGAGAATACTTTTCATCGGTTAAAACAGGCAGAAAAGGATTTAGAGGCTATTGACGCAGAGTCCGAAAGAAAAAGCGCTACAAATTATCAAGCTTATAAGACGGAACTAGAACAAGAATTAAATGCTAAAAGTGAAAGTTTAAAGCAGAAAAAAGAGGAGAATTTAATTTCTGCTAAGGCATATAAAAATGAATTATCGGCATTAAAACACGAGAAAAAAGATAAGCTTTTAATTGCTAGTTATCAATCAGATAAGGTTCGCTTGACGGCAGAAGTAAAATCTTTAAAATATAATTTAAAACATCATTTAAAACGCGATTTAACGGTTTTAGAGTCTAATATATCGGATATTAGAAGAAGAACACCAGTAGAAGTAAAGAAAAAATTTGCTCTTAATAGTTATATTTCCTTTTTACTTCCTGGATTGGGTCAGTTATTAAATAAACAGTATATAAAGGCAATCTTCTTTGCGCTTGCTAGCTTTTTCATTTATTTTATCGCGATTCCTTATGCGCTAGGATATGGCAATTATCAAGGCTGGGGTGTAGGCGGTTTATTCACCTTAGCTGCAGGGGCTAAAAAAATTGATAAGTCTTTAATTTATATGATAGAGGGCGTTGTTGCTGTATTTTTGCTTTTGATTGCTTTTGTCATTTATATCGTTAGTTTTTATGACGTAAGAACAGTAGAAAAGAATTTAATCAAAGGTATAAGAGTTAATAACTGGTCAGAAAGTAAAGCGCAAATTGAGAGAGAAGGTTTTCCTTATTTGGTTTCCTTACCCGCTTTAATTGTGACGATATTTATTGTCTTAGTGCCTATTGCGACGACTATTCTCTTGTCGTTTACCAATATGGACCCTAAACATCAATCGAAATTCTCTTGGGTGGGGATTGATAATTATAAACTAATTGCCACTGGTACGGGCATAGCGGGTTCTGCGTTTTGGAAGATTTTTGCTTGGACTGTTATCTGGACGCTTTGTGCGACGAGTTTGGCGATATTAGTTGGCTTTGGTTTAGCTGTCATCGTCAATAAAGAGCGGATTAGAGGGAAACTATTTTTCCGCTCCGTCTTTTTATTGCCGTGGGCAGTACCAGCTTTTATTACGATAATGTTTTTTAGTATTATGTTTTCACAAAACGGTATTATTACTGGTCTACTAGAAACTTATTTTGGCTTTGATACGGTGATAAAAAGTGACCCGTTTTATTCGCGCGTCGTTTTGATTTTACTGCAAACGTGGCTGGGTAGTTCCTATGTATTCCTGCTTTCCACTGGGGTGTTGCAGGCAATACCTGCCGATCTTTATGAAGCGGCGGCGATTGATGGCGCTAGTTCGTGGCAAAAATTAAAGAGCATTACTTTGCCTATGGTATTGTTCCAAACGGCACCGCTGTTGGTGTCACAATATACCTTTAATTTCAATAATTTCTCCATTATTTATTTATTTAATGGCGGTGGACCTTTCAATCCAGTTGAATACGGCAATCTCGCTGGGACAACGGATTTGCTGATTTCTTATGTGTTTAAACTGGTAATGGTCAATCAGTATCAGGCAATCGGTGCAGCGATAACCGTGGTGATTTCGCTCGGTTTGATGGTATTTGCCTTTATTGGCTTTAAAAATTCTAAGGCATTTAAGGAGGAAAGATTATGATGAAGAAAAAGAAAAAAAACAAATTGTATCTTTCTGATAGACAGCCTTTAACCTTAGCTGGCAAAGTGATGCTAGCGCTTGGATATTTGATTTTGATATTATGGTCAGTGGCGATTATTTGGCCTTTGGTACAGATGTTTATTGCCGCCTTTAATGGCAAGCAAGTACAATATTTAATTTTAAATGATGCTTTTGAATTTTCCTTTAAGCATTTTGAATATCTATTCACGGAAACATATTACTTGAATTGGGTAGCAAATACACTTTTTGTGGCAGTTGTTTCTGCGATTTTGGTTTTAATTATCGTTAGTTTTACCGGTTATGCTTATTCGCGTTATCGTTTTACAGGTAGAAAATCGTCTTTGATGGCGATTATGCTTATACAAACTATTCCAGCTTTTGCGGGTATTACGGCATATTTTACCATGCATTCTATTGTGTCTAGCGTGTTACCGTTTTTTAGTCGCCAGATGATGCTTATTTTGATTTATGCTGGCGGTGGTATTGCGGGGAATACTTTTATCCTCAAGGGCTATCTCGATTCGATTTCAACAGAACTCGACGATGCGGCTCGGATTGATGGGTGCGGCAATATGGAAATTTATCGTTTGATTATAATGCCTATTGCAAGACCGATTTTAGCAATTATTGCTTTATGGTCGTTCATTTTACCGTTTATGGACTATTTGTTGCCTAAGGTTTTGTTGACAGACCCTAAGTCTTATACTTTGGCAGCGGGTTTGTTCACTTTAATTAATAATCCGCGTACGTTAAATCAACCTGCTTTTGCGGCTGGGGGGTTATTAACGGCAATACCGATTGTAATTTTATTTGTGGCACTTAGAAATCAGTTGGTTTCTGGCTTGACGAAAGGTTCTGTGAAAGGGTAGGATAATGAAAGTTATACTTAATGATGTTGGCAAAAAATATGAAGGTAGAGAAAATTGGACATTAAGACATATTAATTTGGAGATTAGAGATAAGGAATTTTGCGTTATCTTAGGTCCTTCTGGTTGTGGTAAAACGACAATGCTACGAATGATAGCGGGACTTAATTCCGTGACAGAGGGTGATTTGCTTTTTGGCGATAAAAGAGTGAATAAGGTGCCGCCTAAGGATAGGGATATCGCGATGGTATTTCAATCCTATGCGCTTTATCCGCATATGACGGTATACGATAATATGGCATTTTCGCTCTCTATGCGCCGTGAATCTAAGTCTTTAATTGATGAACGCGTCAAAGAGGCGGCAAAGCTTTTACAAATTGAAGAATACCTTTATTCTAAACCATCAGATATTTCTGGTGGGCAAAGGCAAAGGGTGGCGCTTGGCAGGGCGATGGTTAGAAAACCGCAGGTCTTTTTAATGGATGAACCTTTATCCAACCTCGATGCCAAATTGCGTGAACACATGCGCGTAGAGTTGGTTAGACTACATAAACGTCTTGAAACAACGTCGATTTACGTTACACACGACCAAACAGAAGCGATGACAATGGCGACAAAAATCGTTTTAATGAACGATGGTAAAATTCAACAAGCGGGCTCGCCTGATGATTTATATAATAGACCAGCAAATATTTTTGTTGCGGGTTTTATTGGTTCACCGACGATGAATATAATTGAGGGAACTTTTGATGGTAAACAATTTATCTCTGATGATAAGTTGATTAAAATAACGCCAAATAATGATGATTTGGTTAAATTAAGTGATTTTAAAGATAAAGCGGTTAGTTTAGGGATAAGACCTGAACGTTTTGAGAGCGGCGGTAAGGAAAATGATATTTTTAATGCGAGCATTGACGTAATTGAGATGTTAGGCAAGGAAAAAATCCTTTATGTTCATTTGGAAAATGGACGGGAATTAATTATTTCTATGCCTGGGCATTATGAATATAGTAGCGGGGAAGAGCATAGTTTTGGTTTTGATATTTCAGCGGTACATTACTTTGACACGGAATCTGGCGAAAGGATAAACTAATGGACGATCGCGAGCAAAAACCAACAAAGAGAATTGCCATGCTAACCTGTCTTAATGCGACAGAAGTATGTAGTGGTGCTGCTTGCTTCAAAGCCTTGAATGAAAGGAAAGCAACCTTCGGCGTTTATGAGGAAATGCCAGTTGAAGTCGTTGCCTTTTTCCACTGCAATGGTTGTGATGCCGATTATGACCACAACGATGCTTTTATGGAAAAAATGGAGCGTGTATGTTCGATGAAGCCCGATGCGATTCATGTTGGTATTTGCACGAAAAAGGATGGAGTGCGCTGTCCTGTTATCGAAGAAATGATTGCTTATTTTGAAACGGATAATATTAAAATAGTATACGGAACGCATTAAAATTTCCCCGCGTTGTCATTGCGAGGAGTCGCAGGCGACGTGGCAATCTTAACGCGGGATTGATTGAAATAAAATTTGGTTAGGTAATGTTTCAATCGTTAGCTGAATAGTTATTTAAAATAGAGTATTTATTTAATAATTTTCTTGCGATTGAAACAGAGTATTCGTTTATAATTGCTAACGAAACAAAAACGCCTATCGCGAACACGCTGCTTCACTACGTATACTAATTGTCTTTGCTTGTAAGTCACTAATATTCAGTGTTCTGTCGAACCCTGAACATAAATGCCTTATGGCGCCAAGCCAATGGATTATACTACGCTACGCGATCGCTAAGAAGTCCGCTCAATGCGCATTTTGTTTCGTTACCGTAAACGAATACTCTTGACAATCGCTACCTAACAGAGTTTTGTTTATAATAAAAGCCGTGTCATTCAGAGGAGGAGCGCCCGCGACGACGTAGGAATCTTACGGCTTTTATAAATAAGTATTGAATTGTTCGCGCTAAGATTCTCACGTCTCTTCATTCCTCAGAATGACAGCGCGAGTTAGCTGAATAGTTATTAAAAAATTTAGTATTAGGAAAGTGATGTTATATGAAATTAAAAGAATTGATTGCCGATTTAGGTGATGTAGAAATAACAGGCGAGTTACCTGTAAAAATCACGGGGCTTTATAACGATTCGCGTAAGGTGGAAGCTGGGGGACTGTTTTTTGCGGTCTCTGGTTCACTTTTTGACGGTCATAAGTTTATTGCCAGTGCTAGGGCTAATGGGGCAGTGGTGGCTGTTGTTGAGCGTTTTACTGATGATGAGATTGCACAAATTAAGGTACAGAATATTAGAAAAGTGCTTTCTGATTTGGCAGCGAAGTTTTATCGTTATCCCGCTAATCATTTTAAATTAGTCGGAATTACGGCGACGAATGGTAAGACGAGTACGGCTTTTATGCTCGATAATATTGTCAAAGCTGCTGGTAAGAAGAGGGCAATTATTGGCACGGTGATGACGGAGTTTGAGGGCTTTCAATCGGCATCGCTTTTGACAACCCCTGATGCCTTAGAACTGCAAGCTAATTTTGCCAAAATGGTGGAAAAAGATGTCGAAGTTGCGACGATGGAAGTGTCGTCTATCGGTATAGAACAATCGCGGGTACATCTGCCTGATTTTGACGTCGTTACGCTTAATAATATCAGTCCTGAACACACGGATCAGCATGGCTCTTTTGAGGCATATTTCAAGGCAAAAGAACAATTGATTATAGAGGCAAAGGCTCCAGCTTTTGCGATTTTAAATTTAGATGATAAATATTCTGCGGCTTTAGTTGATAAAACGCAGGCGCAAACTATCACCTATTCTTATCAAAAAGAACATGCCGATTTAATCGTTAAAAACTTAGAGATGACAACGGGTTATCCGAGCTTTGATTTGGTCTTACAGCGAGAAATTAAGACGTTAAATGGCACTTATTCAGCTACGGAATTTAAGATTCAATTAAATATTACAGGTTTTCATTCTGTTATCAATAGTCTAGCGGCAGCCTCTGCGGCAATAGCGCTGGGTTTGCCGAAAACGGCGATAGAAGAGGGGCTTTCTGCTTATAAGGGAGTTGAACGTCGCTGTGAGCTGATTTATAATAAGCGGTTTAAAATTATCGATGACCATTTTGCCAATGCGGGTAATATTGACGTGACGATGACAACGCTTAGTATGATAGACTATAGTAAGATTGTTTTTGTTTATGCGATTAGAGGTTCGCGCGGTGTGACGACGAATAGAGAAAATGCGGAGAGAATTATCCACTGGGCAAATGAACTCGGCATAAAAAAGCTTTATCTAAGTTTAAGTAAATCTTTGGTTAGTTATAAAGATGAAGTAACAGCTGATGAATTAGCAGTTGTAGAAGAAGTTTTGACGGCAAATAATGTCAATTATACGATATATCAGGAGTTGGAAACGGCAATAGCGAAGGGATTAGATGCCACTAGTGATAACGATATTGTGCTATTGGCCGGTTGTCAAGGAATGGATTGCGGCGGACATATTGCGTTAAAAGAGTTAAGCAAACGCGGTTTTGACACGAGTGATTTAGCTGAGATTATTGATAATAGAGTCTGTTGTCAAGGAGTAGATGATGAATAATGTGACGATTGGTGTGATGGGCGGTATGGGGCCTGATGCGACGATAGCCTTTTATCAAAAATTAACGAAATTGACGCCAGCGGAAAAAGACCAAGACCATTTACACGTGATTATTGATTCATATCCGCAAATTCCCGATAGAACGGCACATATTCTTAATGGTGAACAGTCGCCTTTAGTGATGATGGTAGAGTCTGCAAAGAGACTGGAACAAGCGGGTGCAGATTATATTGTCATTACTTGTATGACGGCGCATTATTTTTTGTCTGATATTCAAAAAAAAATAAATGTTCCAATGATTAGTGCTTTTGATACCTTAAATCAATATCTATTGACTTTAGAGCCCAAAATAAATAATGTCGGTATTTTGGCGACGAGCGGTAGCAGAGCCGCCAAGGTCTTTGATAATAATTTAAAAGATTTTAATCTGATTTACCCAAATGAGAGCGAACAATCAGAACTTGTAATGACGGCAATTTATGGCGAAGAAGGCATTAAGGCGGGTTACATAGAAAAGGCAAGCGAGCTTTTAACTACTGCTGCTGAACGTTTGATTATAGACGGCGCTGAAGTGATAATTGGCGGCTGTACAGAGATACCACTCGCCTTAAATGATGATTTAATTACTGTTCCTTTTATCGACCCAATGGAAGTTTTAGCGAAGAAATTAATAGCGATAGCAAAGTAGTAGTAACTCACTACATAAACAGACACTAGCTGGTAACTAGTGTCTTTTAGTATGCTTAAAATTATGCTATAATAATTATTGTCATTGTTCCCTATCTGAGAGCAAATTTTATGTCAGAGAGGGGGTGTGCGGTAGTTCGCAGCTACCGTTTTTTTGTGTTTGTATGACAATTTTCCTCACATTTCAGCTATCGCTGATTGATACACCTACATTATACCACAACTATAATAAATTACAACAATTATTTTTGAATTTATATTAAAGAGTCGTTGTGATGTTGGTATTATACCCAAAGAGCATAAGTCAAAACGCAGGGTGTACTCCTTTTATTCGAATAATCATTGTATTTTGTCGTCAAAGCAAAAGTCATATAAGAATCTCGCATAGGGGACGGTCCTTTTTGCGATACCACCTAAAAAGGGGCTGTTGTATTAAGCAAAAACTCTTAAGATTCCACGCTTTAAATTTCTATATAAATTAAAAAATGTTGTTATTTAGAGCCTGAAAAGGCGCGAAATCTTAACATTATTAACAATTTTTAGAAGTTAATAAGCGCTGAATGATAAAGGTTTGTTACCACAACAGTCCCTTAAAATATAACTTTACTAGAGTTGCCTTATTTTGTGAAAAATAAGTTTTTATTAAGTCTTATTTAATTAGTTGCGTTTAATGATTACGAAGACACCAAGTGCAGCTACTATTAAGCCAAATAATGCAAGTAGTGGCATATTATTTTCTGCTGTCTTTGGTAACGGACTGCCATTTGCTAATGGAATATCTAAATCGATAATCTCTACAATTTCTACATTACCATTTTCATCTATTTTAATAGTAGCAAGCGGTGTGGCGCTATCTTCAATTATTGTAAATGTACCATCCTCGGCAACTTTAATTGTCGCAATAGAATTTTTTTCTTCGTCAATTACTCGATAAATCGTACTTTTATCTAAAGGTAAAGCTTTAGGATTAATAACTTTAACTTTTTTCAATTCTTTTTTATTACCAATTGCTTCTTTAACTTTAGATTGGTCATTATTATTCCAATTGCTTTTTGCTTGTTCAGAGTATGAAGATATAGTGGTCGTTTCTTCTTCTGGGGTTGTCCAAGTACTTTTATCCATGTTGATAGAAACTCCAGATTGCTTAGGCGTTTTATCTGGTTTTGCTCTATCTGTATTATCATCTGCATCGTCGTCATCGTCGTCTGAATCATCATCATCTGAATTATGGTCGTCATCATCATTATTATCTACAGTAGTGGTTTCCCATGTAGATGATGGCTCTTCTGATGTAGCTTGCTCAGAAGAGTCTGGTTCTGAAGGGGTAACAGTTGTAGTTGGCTCTTCTGACGAAGTGTTTTCAGATTGCGATGTTTCTTCATCTGGTTTTTGAGTATTGTCGTCAGGGGCTTCTACATCATCAATAACTGGTGGTTTTACATTATCCTTAGGTTTATCTTTTATGTTGATTTTTTCAAATATAGCTGTGTATGTTGCTGCAATATTTAAACCCTCTACTTGTTTAGGAGTAAAATGAAGGCAATGACATTGGAATATACCGTCTTCATCTATCCAATGAGAAAACTTATAACCTGTTTTCGCTGTTGCTATAGCTGTTGGTGCAATATCGCTTGCTTTTACAGTTATGCTCGCTGGTGTAACTGTACCCATGTTTACATCGTTTGATTTGAATTTAATAGTTATTGAAGCGTTAGTTGATGTTTTTGGTCTAAAACGTGCAGTATAAGTAGTTGCGACATGTTTTCCGTTAACTTTTTCTGGTGTAAAAACATTTGTCTCGGAGGCAATTTTACCGCCATTAACCCAATCTATAAAAATATATCCTGGCTTAGCTGTCGCTGTAGCCGTTGGTGATGGGTCTTTTAGATTTAATTTTATGTTTGCTGGTGTAACTGTACCCATATTTTCGTTTTGAGATTTAAAATGAATTTCTGATTTATTTTCTTTGTACGCAAAATATAAATTAGCTGAAGGAACTTGTGCCAAATCAACAGTTACTGGGGATTGTGCGATGGTTTTGGTTCCTTGTTTCAACTTAACTTGATTAATATTTGATAACTTATATTCAATGCCATTAAGTTCAAGTGTAGCAGGGGCATTTATTGTAAAAACTTTACCCTCTTTTTCTGTAACAATTTTATCATCTGTATTCACTGTTGCTTCTTTCACTGTATATACTATCGTTCCAGAACCATCAGCTTTTAATAAATTACCATTTTCATCTGCTAATATATAACTTGAGCTAATCATGGTTTTATAAATACCTACTTTAGGAATAGGATTAAAATTTGCATTTATATTTTTATTTGTTAACACATCTTTATATTTTATAGTTGTCTTACCATTAGTTGGATAGGACTTACCAATAAATGCATTACCATCAAGTATTAGTTGATACTTTATTTTAATTGGCGACATTTCAGGTGATACCTTAGCTAGCTTAATAGTCATAGCTTCCTTTGTGTTATCCCAAATTACTTCGGCAGTAGTTATAGGATTGTTGTTTCCATCTACAACTTTAATCTTATTTTTATAATTACTGTTATTGATACCTGGAATAGAAAACATACTTCCAATAGGGTCCTTTATTTCAACAGCTTCTATGTCTTTATTTTTGTACACTTTGTTAGAAATTTCAGAAAAAATATCATTTAAACTATTAGTTTCTGAAGTAAAAATTCCTTGATTACCAATATGATCAACTATATATTGCCATTCTTCTTTAACATTAATCCCAACAGAAAATATATTTATGCCAGTGTTACTTGCATCCCAAGCTTTATGTAGAGCAATAGACATTGGATCTTGATCAGAAGTTGAATTTGCTTCACCATCGGTAAATACTATCATATATTTATTTTTTGCTTGACTTTGAAGAAGAATTTGTTGAGCTTTTTCAATGCCTAGATCGCCTCTTTTTCCATTGCCAATAATTAAGCTATCAATAGCTTTATTTAGTACTTTTTTGTCAGAAATAAGACGAGATTCATATTTAGCGTTATTCGAAAAACTAACAATACCGACATCAATATTGCCACTATCATTAGTTAGTAATTTATTAACAAGAAATTTTGAGGATTGTTTTAAAGTCCCTGTTTTGTTTTTCATAGAAGGTGAAGCATCTAAAACAAGTAATACGTCTGTTTTATCTGCTTTATTCTTATTATTAATAGTTAAGGTAACATTAAATATATCAGAATCACCTACTCTCACAGCTTCTTTTTTTAAAGGTATTACATTTCCATTTTTGTTATTTTGGTTTGCTGGTAAAGTTGAAGCAAAATCAAAATTACTAACCCCAACAAAACTAATTAAAACCAAAATAAAAATCTTATGAAGCATACTCTTTGTTTTTAATTGCATAAAAAAACCTCCCTTTTTTTATAATTTTTAAAAAAAAAAAAAAAAACAAGTCTTTTTTGTAATATTAAGCAAAAAAAGCTACTGCACGAAAAAGCGTCTGTCGCAATAATAAATCTTTCTTATTCAGATCTTATAAATTCCTGCCAATTATTAAAAATGTTAAGATTCTACGTCTTGAAAGGCTCTGAATGACAACATTTTTTAATTTGTATAGAAGTTTAAAGTTAGACAAGGGGGCTTTGTTGGCGATATGTCACTATTCGCGATTGTTATGTGATAACAAGGAGTATCTTAAGTAAATAATTAAAACGTATAATCGCTCTATTAGTTGCTTATTTTTCGCTAAAAATGGTAGATATATAATAAGAATAATATTATGTTAACTTGTGTTGTTATCTTGAGCAGTGTAGAAATTTGTGGCTTTTAACGTGAATAGTTTATAGTATAAGTTAAACCGTAAGATTCTCACGGGCTAAAGCCCTCAGAATGACACGGTTTAGTATATTGATTAGATAAGTTATTAATAAGGGTAAAATGTTTACTAGGAGTTTTTATGATTACGGAAATGGATAGGTATTTATTTCATGAGGGAACGCATGAAAGCGCTTATGATTTTATGGGCGCACATTTAACGGATAAAGGGGTACGATTTACGACTTGGGCACCTCATGCGAAATCCGTATCTGTGGTTGGGGATTTTAATCATTGGGATGGTAACGCCCATCAAATGATGAGGCTTAGTCCCGAAGGGATATGGGAAATTGAAATTGAGGGCTTAGCAAAGTATAGTCTTTATAAATATCAGATTACTGGTGATAATGGTACGGTATTAAAAGCGGATCCTTTTGCCCGCTTTGCCGAAGTAAAGCCCAACACCGCTTCTTTAGTCTATGCCGATGAGTATAGTTGGCAAGATAAGCTTTGGTTAGAAGAGAGAAAAGAAGGCATTATTTATGAAAAGCCGATTTCAATTTATGAAATTAATTTTGCTTCTTGGCGCAAACATGGAGAAGATTATTATACATATAGAGAAATTGCCGAGGAATTAATTCCTTACTTAAAAGAGCATTTTTTTACGCATGTAGAATTTATGCCAGTAATGGAGCACCCTTTTGACGGTTCGTGGGGTTATCAATTAACGGGGTATTTTGCCATTACGAGTCGCTATGGAACACCTGAAGATTTTAAGTATTTAATCGATAATTTACATAGGGAGGGAATTGGCGTTATTCTCGATTGGGTTCCTGGGCATTTTTGTAAGGATAGTCACGGCTTGGCTTACTATGATGGTTTGCCTTTATTTGAACCGACCGATGAAAATTTGCGTGATAACATTGAATGGGGAACGATGAATTTTGATTATGCTCGCCCTGAAGTCCGCTCATTTTTAATTAGTAGCGCTCATTTTTATTTTAAAGAATTTCATATTGATGGTATTAGAATCGATGCCGTTTCTTATATGCTACATAAACACATGGCAACGGGGCGTTACAATATTTTTAAACCCGATGATTATAATGATGCGGCAATAGACTTTTTGAAACAATTAAATACAAGTATTTTTGCTAAGTATGAAAATATTTTGATGATGGCAGAGGATTCATCGGATTATCCAATGGTGACTGGCAAGGTTGCCGATGGTGGTCTAGGGTTTAATTATAAGTGGAATATGGGCTGGATGCATGATACGCTAAAATATTTTAAGGAAGAGTCGATTTTTCGTTCTGCCCATCAAGGAAAGTTAACTTTTAGCATTGTTTACGCCTTTAATGAGAATTTTTTGTTGCCGTTGTCACATGATGAAGTAGTACACGGTAAACATTCTCTAATCGATAAAATGAAAGGGGATTATTGGCAGAAATTTGCTAATTTAAGGGCATTGATTTCTTATCAATATTGTCATTCTGGAAAAAAATTGAATTTTATGGGCAATGAATTTGCCCAATTTATTGAGTGGAACGAATGGCAAGAACTCGATTGGCATTTACTGAAATATGATTCACATAGACAGTTCAATGATTTTTTTAAAGCGATTAATGAGCTGTACGTTTCATCACCAGAACTCTATCAAGTAGAGCATAGTTATGCTGGATTTGAATGGGTCGAATTCGATAATGAAGCAGAAAGTATTATTGCCTTTAAGCGTATTGCTAAAGATGGTAAAGCCTATATTTGCGTTTTTAATTTTACGCCTGTTGTGCGTGAAAATTATCCTATACAAGTGGATGATTTAGCAGAATATACGGAGGTGTTTAATTCAGATAGTGAAAAATTTGGCGGTTCAGGTGTGCTAAATAGTGGAAAAATCAAAGCTTTTGAGCAAGAAAAACAGCATTTTGTTAACTTGCGTTTACCACCATTGGCTGTGACGATTATTAAGAAAGAGTTAACTATTTAGTTAAATGATTTCGCTGTGAAAATGTAAGAATATTATAGCTAAGTATTATTAATTCCGCGTTAAGAGCCTCATGTCGTTGCTCGCAAGTCTTAAGAGTCCTACGGGTTAAAACCTTCTGAATGACAAGCCTTGCTTTGCTTCTCAGGAGGACAATGCGGGGGAAATAGTATTTTTTAATATGATACAATGTAAGATAATTGAGTGAAAGAAAGGAGTTTGATTTTGCGTAATATTGAATTATTAGCGATGATTTTAGCAGGAGGACAAGGTTCAAGACTAAAATCACTAACGACAAAATTAGCAAAACCAGCCGTTCCATACGGTGGAAAATATAGAATAATTGATTTTGCCTTATCTAATTGTGCGAATAGTGGGATAGAGGCTGTGGGAATTTTAACGCAGTATAAACCCTTAGTCTTAAATAGCCACGTTGGTATTGGTATCCCTTGGGACTTAGATAGACGTTATGGCGGTGTAAAAGTGTTGCCACCGTATACCTCGGAAGAAGGAGGTAAATGGTATTTAGGCACTGCCCATGCGATTACGGCTAATATTCATTTTCTCGATGAGTATAATCCTGAGTATGTCCTGATTTTATCAGGTGACCATATTTATAAAATGAATTATTCTAAAATGTTGAAAGCACATAAAGAAAAGGGCGCTGATGTAACGATTAGCGCGATTGAAGTGCCTATGGAAGAAGCTTCCCGTTTTGGTATTTTAAATACGAAGGAAGATTTATCGATTTATGAGTTTGAAGAAAAACCAGAAAATCCTAAGAGTAATCTCGCTTCTATGGGCATATATATTTTTAATTGGCAGATGCTAAAAAAATATCTCTTAGCAGATAATGAAAATCAAGCTTCTAGTCATGATTTTGGCAATGATATTTTGCCGCAAATGTTAGCCGATGGAAAAAAAATGTATGCTTATTTATTTAAAGGTTATTGGAAAGATGTTGGCACGATAGCGAGTTTTTGGCAGGGCAATATGGATTTATTAGCAGAAGGCAATTTGCTTGATTTATATGATGAAACGTGGAAAATTTATACAGAAAATCCTGATTTGCCAGCGCATTATATAGCTAGTACTGGTAATGTGGAGAATTCTTTAGTCAACGAAGGCTGTCATATTGCGGGTGATGTTGATCATTCTGTGCTTTTTACTAATGTAGAGGTAGAAGAAGGGGCAAAAGTTATCGATTCTGTTGTTTTTCCTAATGTTACTATACGGTCTGGTGCTGTTGTTAAAAGAGCAATTATAATGGAAGATACAGAAATTATGCCAGAACAGGTTATTGGTTCAGAGAGTGGAGAAATAATTTTGTATGGTGATGATGATAACTCGCTTTTTTTAGAGGCTTAGGGGGAAATTATGACAAATGATGTAATGGGCATTATTAATTTATCGGAAAATGAAGAGAAAATTGGTGGTCTAGCTGTACATAGACCAATTGCAGGTATTCCATTTGGTGCGCGTTATCGCATTATTGATTTTATGATTTCTAATATGGTAAATAGCGGTATTCAAAAAGTCGCCGTTTTTACTCGTAATAAATTTCGTTCTCTTCAAGATCATTTGGGATCGGGTAAATACTGGAACTTAGATAGAAAGCGCGATGGTCTTTATATGATACATCCCGTTTGTAAAACAGAAAATGCGATTAGACGTTTTGGCGATTTAGAAACTTTTAAAGATAACATCGACTTTTTTCAACACAGTAGACATGAATATGTACTTTTGACGCGTAGTTATGCGATTTTAAATATGGATTTCAGTGAGGCAATTAAAGAACATAAAGAATCTGGCGCTGATATTACTATTGTTGGCAAATCAATAGCTGATGGTGACGAAGGTAGTAGCTATATTGGTTTGAATACCTTGCAACTGGATGATGATGGCCGTGTAAAAGCTGTTAGTTTGAATTTTGGTTCGCTTTCTGCTTATAATTTATCCTTAGAAATTTATATTATGAAACGCGAGTTATTGATTGATATTATATTAAATGCTTATCAAAATTCAGTACATGCTTATTTAAAGCAAGCCTTACTTGCGAATTTACCTAATTTAAACGTTAGGATGTATGATTATGCTGGTAATGTCAGTTTTGTTAATTCTATTACTAATTATTTTAGGGCAAATATGGAATTGCTTAATCGCAATAAATTTGATGAACTCTTTGATGGCGGAAAAATTTATACTAAAATTAAAGATGAGCCACCGACAAAATACAGTAAATCTAGTCAAACGAAAAATGCTATTGTCGCCAATGGTTGTATTATTGAAGGTACAGTTGAAAACTCTATTTTATTTAGAGGTGTTCATGTCAAAAAAGGTGCTGTCGTTAGAAATTCAGTAATTATGCAAGATACTACTATTGGTGAAAATGCTAAGGTGAACTATATTATTGCTGATAAAGGAGTAAGGATTAGCGATAATAAATTATTAATGGGTGACGGAGGCATTCCTTATGTAATTAAAAAAGCAGAAAATGTAAAATAAGGAGGACACTATGAAAATTTTATTCGTTGCATCAGAGGCATTTCCTTTTGTTAAAACTGGGGGATTAGGCGATGTTGCTTACGCTTTACCGCAAGCATTAAAAGCACTCGGTCATGAAGTTAAGGTTGTTATTCCTAAATATTATAATATGCCAGAAAATTTATTATCTAGCTTAAAATTTATTAAATCGGATTCGGTTTCTATGAATTGGCGCAGACAATATGCGGGCTTATTTGAAGCGAATTATAGCGGTATAGATTATTATTTTATTGATAATGAGGCTTTCTTTAAACGGGAGGGTTATTACGGCTATTTTGATGATGGTGAGCGCTTTGCTTTTTATTCTAAAGCGGTGTTAGATTTAATTTGTCAGTCAGAATTTGTGCCTGATATTTTGCATATTAATGATTGGCATACCGCGCCAATTGCCATGCTCGTTAAGGACGATATGTATCAGCAGAGTCCAGTTAAAGATATAAAAACGGTTTATACAATTCACAATTTGAAATATCAAGGGATTTTTCCACGTGATATGCTCTGTGATTTTTATGGTATTGATTGCTCTTATGTGGCAATTGATAAGATTGAATTTTACGGCAATATTAACTTTATGAAAATGGGAATCGTTTATGCTGACCAAGTAACAACAGTTAGCGAAACCTATGCTAAAGAAATTTCTTATCCTTATTTTGGCGAGCATTTAGAAGGTGTTATTGCTACTAGAAATATTAAAGGGATTGTTAACGGCATTGACTATACTTTGCTCGATCCAAATAAAGATACGGCAATTTTTGAAAATTATACCTCTAAAACTGCTTTAAAAGCGAAGTATGAGAATAAACGTATGTTGCAAAGACTGTTACGTCTTAAAAATGACCCTGAATTACCGTTGATTGCCATGGTAACGCGTTTAGTTGAACATAAGGGGATTGATTTAGTATTGGCAGTTGTTGAAGAAATTATTGCTGCGGGGGCACAAGTTATCGTTTTGGGAACAGGTGATACGCAGTATGAAGAGGCGATGAAGCGTCTTGATGCATACCATCCAGAAATGTTCTCGGCTAATATTTATTTTGATTCGACAATGGCATCACGTATTTATGCTAGTGCTGATTTATTCTTAATGCCGTCTTTAATTGAACCTTGTGGTATCGGTCAATTAATTGCTATGCGTTATGGAGCGCTGCCAGTTGTAAGGCAGACAGGTGGTTTGATGGATACGGTTGAACCGTATAATAAATTTGAAAATACAGGTAATGGTTTTGGCTTTATGAATAGCAATGCTCATGAAATGCTATTTACAATTAAAGATGCATTGGCGCTTTATAAGGATAAAGAAAAATGGCAGGGCTTGATTGAGAGGGCAATGAAAACTGATGTAAGCTGGAAACATTCGGCAAAAATTTATGAAGAAGTATATCAATCAGTGATAAAATAGATAATTAAAAGGGAAGTGAATGACATGAAAATTTCAGTGGAACAGTTTAAAAAGGAGTTTCTCAATAATTTAAAAATTAAAACGGGGAAAGCGCCTGATGAAACGACAGCGCTTAATCGCTATCAAACATTGGGCTCTATGGTCAGGGAATACATCACCCCTAGTTGGGTAGAACAAAATCAGATTCTAAAAAAATCTGGCGAAAAACAGGTATATTATTTTTCTATGGAATTTTTATCTGGTAGGCTATTAGAAAAAAATTTGGAGTATCTCGATATATTAGATACAGTAAAAACCGCATTTGATGAACTCGGGTATGATTTTGATGAAATGGCATCAATAGAGAAAGATCCGGGACTTGGCAATGGTGGACTAGGTCGTTTAGCGGCTGGTTTTCTCGATTCTTTAGCTTGTACAAATTATTCTGGTCATGGCTGCGGTATTCGTTATAATTATGGTTTATTTGAACAAAAAATCGTCAATGGTTACCAAGTAGAATTTCCTGACCGTTGGTTAGAAAACAGAAATATTTGGGAAATCAAAAAGCCAGATAGGGCAGTGGTGGTTGAATTCGGCGGTACGGTCAGTTTAGAAGAAAATGAAGATGGCAAGATGATTTGTCAGCATCATAATACGGAAAAAGTTTTAGCTGTACCTTATGATACGCCAATACTTGGTTATAAAAATGGCAGAATCAATAATTTGCGTCTATTTTCAGCAGAACCATTTGAAAAGAGTTTTGATTTTAATTCTTTTAGTAGCGGCGATTATAATAGCGCATTTGAACGCAAACATACTGTAGAGGCGATTTCGCAGGTATTATATCCGAATGATAATTTTTATGAAGGCAAGCTCTTACGTTTAAAACAAGAGTATTTCTTAGTTTCAGCTGGTATACAGTCATTGGTTAATAGCTTTATTAATGGTGGCAGGGTGATTAAAGATTTATCAAGACACGTTGCGCTTCATATTAATGATACGCATCCAACGCTGATTATTCCTGAATTGATGCGGATTTTAATGGATCAATATGGACTTGATTGGGATGAGGCATGGAAAATTGTTCAGGATAGTTGTTCTTATACTAATCATACAATTTTGTCTGAGGCGCTTGAGACTTGGCCTATTGATATGATGAAAAATCTTTTGCCGCGTGTGACCATGATAATTGAAGAAATCAATAGACGTTTTTGTTTAGATTTAGAGAATGTACATCACGTTCCTGAACAGGATAGATACAAACTTTGGATAATTAAAGATGGCATGGTGCACATGGCTAATCTTTCGATAGTAGCTTGTAATAGTGTCAATGGCGTTGCTAAACTGCATACGGAAATTTTAAAACAAAAAGAATTAAACCATTTTTATAAGATTTTTCCGCATAAGTTTAATAATAAAACCAATGGTATTACGCATAGACGCTGGCTGTTACATGCGAATAGAGAACTTGCTGCTAAAATTGACGAAGCAATTGGTACTCGCTGGCGTTTTGAACCCGTGTTGATGGAACGATTATTGCAGTACGAAGATGACAAACAGTTTTTAGATGATATTGAACAAATTAAGTTAAATCGCAAACTAGAATTTAGTAAATATATAGAAGAACATAATGGGATTAAAGTCGATCCATATTCTATTTTTGATATTCAAGCTAAGCGTTTGCACGAGTACAAACGGCAGTTAATGAATGCACTTCATATTATGTACCTTTATAATCAAATTATGGATAATCCGGGAATCGCTATGACACCGCGTACTTTTATCTTTGGCGCAAAGGCTGCACCTGGTTATCATACAGCAAAAACGATTATACGTTTGATTCATTCTATTTCTAATAAAATTGAAGGCAATAGTAAGGTCAAAGAAGTTATACGCACTGTCTTTATGGAAAATTATAGCGTATCACTTGCTGAAAAAATGATACCGTCAGCCGATGTCAGTGAACAGATTTCAACGGCGTCAAAAGAGGCATCGGGCACTGGTAATATGAAGTTTATGATGAATGGGGCTATTACCGTTGGTACACTAGATGGTGCTAATGTAGAGATTAGAGATGCAGTCGGTAAAGATAATATTTATATCTTTGGCATGACAGCGGATGAAGTATATGAAGAATATAGAAAACATACTTACAATGCTCGGTCAATTTATGATTATCATCAAGAAATTCATCGCATTATCGATCAATTGACTAATGGCTTTTTTGATGATGTACCGCGTGAAGAATATATGCATTTAGTGGATGTACTCCTCCGTGGTAATGATGAATTCTTTGTCTTGAAGGATTTTGATTCTTATATTAAAATTCAGGAGCAAGTTAGTAAAGATTATAATAATAAAGACAAATGGAATAAAATGGCACTGAATAATATTGCTAAATCGGGAATTTTCTCTAGTGATTACACGATTAGAGAATATGCACAAAATATTTGGAAATTGTAGGTGATTTTTTGGAAATTAATCAATTGAAATTTGGCTATGATTATCAGATAGAAGCAACGACATTTACAGTTTATGCTAGATTTATAAATAAAATAGATTTAGTGCTTTTTCAAGATGCCCATAGTTATAGAGAAGAAGCTCATGAAATGCAAATGATAGATGATAATATTTATCAATTAAAACTTGAAGGTGATTATTGTGGTAGATATTATGGCTATCGTTTGCAAAGGGGAAAGCACAATTATTATACCAGCGACCCTTATGCACTGGCAAGTTCTGCTGGCAATAAGCGCAGTTATATCGCTGACCTTAAAGCGTTAAAAGAGCAGGTAGAATTTACTAAAGATTATCAGGCTAAAGGACAAAATGAAGCGATAATTTACGAAACGCATATTAGAGATTTCACCGTGAATGCGGATATAGCGCATAAGGGCAAATATCTTGGCGTGATAGAAGGCGAAGGGCAGGCAGACAGATTACAGTATCTAGTGGATTTGGGTATAACTCATATCCACTTTTTGCCCTTGCAAAAAACGGCAACACTAAAGCATGAGATAGAGAATTGTTATAATTGGGGATATGACCCTGAACAATATTTTGTTCCAGAAGAAGTCTACTCAACAGAGCCAGAAAATCCAGAAAGTGCTATCCTCGAAATGCTGACAATGGTGGACGGACTACATAGATGCGGACTAGGCGTGATTTTAGATGTCGTTTATAATCACACATATGAAAGTACGTGGCATGCCTTTGAAATTTTAGCACCAGATATTTATTATCGTAAAACGATAGATGGCAGTTTTTCCAATGGCTCTGGCTGTGGTAATGAGATTCAAAGTGAAAATTCTATCGTTCAAAAAATGATTATCGATTCACTTAAACATTGGCTTACTTATTATCAATTTGATGGTTTTCGTTTTGATTTAATGGGATTAATCGATAGTGATACTGTGATAAAATTGACGAAAGAATTAAGAGAAATTAATCCTAAATTAATTATTTACGGTGAACCGTGGACGGGCGGATTGTCGGCGCTTGCCCTCGATAAACAAATGCTTAAGGGCAGGCAAATTGGTACGGGCGTTGCTGTATTTAATGACGAGTATAGAAGTGCCTTAAAAGGCGATAGTGATGGTAGTGAACGCGGTTACGTGATAGGAGAGTTAAAAGAAATCAATAGGGTAAGATTAGGATTACTTGGCTCTATTGAGTATGATGCTTATAATATAGGTTTTACACGTAATCCATTTGAAACGATTAATTATGTCAGTGCCCATGATAATTTGATTTTCAGTGATAAATTAATAAAAGCTGGCATTGATATCAAGGAACAGCAAATAGAGATAACGAAACTAGCTTTAGGACTTGTTATTATGTCCTTTGGTATTCCTTTTATTCAAGCGGGTACAGAATTTATGCAAAGTAAGCAAATGGATGAAAATTCTTATAAAAGCGGCGATAAGATTAACGGCTTAAACTGGAATTTAAGAGATGAACATGCTGATTTAGTAGCGTGGATAAGCACATTAATTCACTTGCGGCAATCTATGCCTTGCTATCAAGAGTATTTGCAAGCAGATATTAGAAAAAATGTAAAATTAATTGCCGATGATAAATTAGTTGGCATGGAAATTAAGCAAGATAAGCCGAAACTTAGTTATATTTTGATTATTGCCAATGGTAGCTTTGAAGAGAGAAAATACGCATTAGATTTGCAGCAATCAACGCAGCTATTGGCTAGTTCAGGCGCCAGAGAAATCAACTTTAAAGATGATTTTTATCTCAATCCATCAGAAATGCTCGTTTTACAACAGGACAAGAGCTTTATGCAAAAGAAATAGGTGTATTATGAAAATAATAACGTATTTGACTAGTTTTATCGTTTTTATCGCTATTGCTTTATTTGCGCTTAGTTCTACTAGTTATTTTTATAATTATCAGTTTGAGCGCAATGGGATATATGATATTGTCGATATACCGCGCTCTGAAATGCCTAAGGTAATTAAGGCTATGGGTGATTATTTAGTAGGAGCTAGGTCAGATTTTCAGCTTGAAGTTATGATAAACGGGCAAGAAACCGCTGTATATAATCAGCGAGAAATCGACCATATGGCAGATGTACGGAAACTATTTGATTTGCTGAAATATTGTTCGATAGCAGTAGTTTTTTTAATTGCCTATAATTTTTATAGGAGTGCGAAAAATCAGCGTTGGCAGTATCTATTAAAAGTCGCGAATTCAGCGGTGATAGCAATTAATCTTTTCATCGCTTGTTCTCTGCTTTTATTATTTGTCGATTTCACGGTGGCATTTACAAAATTCCACGAGATATTTTTTAGTAATGATTTATGGATATTAAACCCAAAAACCGATAGATTAATACAAATGCTACCAGAAATATTTTTTCAAGATGCAGCTGTTTGTATTATTACCTGCGCTTTGTTATTGGCATTAATTTTTAAGATAGTTTGCACTTATTTTAAGAATAAATATAGCGAGAATTCAGTTTAACCCACGTTGTTATAAAGAGAAGCAAAAAGACGTAGGTATCTTAACGAGGATTTAATAGTAAAAGTCATAAGAAAATTTTATGGCTTTTTTAGGTAGACTAACGCGAAGTAATTAAAAAATATGAGTTGAATTTTTTTGCAAAATATACGTTTATATTGTAAAAAAATTAGTGACATTTATTCAAAAGTATGCTAGAATATACGAGTTTTATATATTAAGAAAAGGAGGCTAACTGGCAAGGCAATAAATATATTAGTATAGAGGTTAATTTATGAAAAAATATTATTTAATAGTAATGCTTTGTATGGCATTAATCTTATCTGCTTGTACTGCGGATGACAAGACAAGTGAACAGGCACAACAGACTGAAGCGACAACAGAGTCTATTACTAGCGAAGAAATCGATAGCGACGATGGTGATGGTAGTATTTTATATTCCAATTTAGTTGATGATGAAACACAACAAATAGTAAAAGAAAGTTTACTGGATAGTGGGGTATTGGAAAACAATGTAGACTTATTTTTAAAGGCAGTTTCTTATTATAATGGGGCTGTTGGTGATATTGGTTTGGTGAAAGAAGGTTTTGAAAAATCGGTTTCAATTCAGCCTGTTTATGATATTGAAAAAATGCTAGAAAATTGGGATCAAGCCAATGGTAGCTTTGAAAAAATCACTGGAAATAGAAATAATTGTCGGATGACAACTTTTACATTGGCGAATGATTTAATAAAGGTTGAAGGCGAATACGTAAAAGATAATGATATGCTTTTTATGGATAATGATACGATTGCGTACTCTGATAATCCGATTTTCACTGCTGATAATATCGCAAGATTTAATACCTTTTATGGTGATATTTCGACGGATTTAGTAAAAGATATTGAGGTACATTTGGCTAAAGTGAAAGCGTACTGGAAGGAAAAACAAATAAGTTTTGTCGATAGTAAGGCATCAATTATTACTGTATGGTTTCATAGTGATTTGGATAATAATCTCTTTGTAGGACATACAGGTATTTTAGTGCCAAGTAAAAATGAAGATAAACTTTTATTTATTGAAAAAATAAGTTTTGAAGAACCATATCAAGTTTTAAAATTCAATAATCGCCTAGACTTAAATGATTATTTAATGCGAAAATATGATACATCTTACGAGCAAGCGACAGCTAGACCGTTTATTATGGAAAATGGTGAACTTTTGTCTGCCTATCGTTTAAATTCTGATAATAAATAACAATATATAAAAAATAAACTCCCCGCGTTTGGGGAGTTTTTGCTTGTTGTTTAAAGACGTTTTTTATTGTTCAAAGACAAAGTTCATAATTATCTCTATATCACTGCGTTTACTTCTATCGACTATGGCTTGCTTTAAGCCGATTGGGTCATCGGTGATAATGCCGTCGACATTACTTTCTAAAAATTTGTCCATAGACTCTTTGGTATTGACTGTCCAGACAATTGCTTTTTTACCTACGCTATGAACAGCGGCAAGTTTTTCTTCTGTCGCCTCGGCTTCTTCCATTACGAGGTAGTCGCCTTTTAATTTTTTAATATCACCAACGGCGAAATAATAGAGGAAACCAGTTAATACTTCTGGGTATTTATCGGCTGTATATTCGATAATATCATAGTCTAAGGATAGGATAACAGCACTTTCTAGCATATTTTTATCTTTTATTATTTGGACGACATCATCGACCATTTGCTCATCTGCCGTTTCACCTTTTAATTCGATGAATAAACCGATTTTTCCTTCAGCAGTATTCATAATTTGCTCTAGCGTAGGTACCTTTCTATTGGGCATGCTAGGATCAAAAGCATTTTTAATTCTGATTTCTGCGATTTCATCAGCGGTTAAGTCTTTAACTGCTCTATTATCGCCAGCCGCTCTTTTGAAGGTAGGGTCGTGGTTGATAAAATAGATACCATCCTTACTACGCTGAACGTCGAATTCGACAAAATCTGCATTTTCAGCAATTGCTTTCTCTAAGCCTTCAAGTGAGTTCTCTGCATCCATAAAACCACCATTGCGGTGTGATACTAATTTAATATTGACATCACTTTTAAAGACTTCGTCAAAACTGTACGCCATTAGAGCAGAAAAGCCTGTATCGAAGAGTAAGAATAGTATAATAGCACCTGTCACTAATTTTTTATTGATTTTTTTTGCCTCTGTTTGCTTTTTTAATTGATATTTTTCTGTTAAGTTTATTAATTTTTTATTGTCTTGTTCATAATATTCGCTAAATAATTCTGTGATTCTAGTTATTTCTAATGGAAATGCAACTAATGGTATTAACGACAGGGTAATAGCGGTTAATAATAAAATAAAGATAAGCAAGAAACGAGAAGAAAATTCCCCACTTTGTGTAAATAGTATAGTTAATAGTACAAAAATAAGGGCGATGCCACTAATTAGTACAGAAAAAAGTGCTAATTTAATATTGAAAATGATAAATCTTTTTAAAAAGTGCTGATAATTTTTTCTCATCATTTTAAAAGAATTTTTTAAGGCATTTTTACGTCCCGTATTTGTTAAGAGCATAAAATGTACGGTGAATATGCCCAAGAAAAAGACGATTGTTAGTACAATGATAGCGACGACATAAATCGTTAAATAGAGTGGGGTACTGAAAATTACCGAACTGATAAAGTTAGGGATTTTAAGATTAGGTAAGGGCGAAAACTCTGAACTCACATTGAGTAATGGTAATAATAGACTGATATAAAGAACGATAAAAATACCAGTTAAACTAAAGAAATTCAGCGCTGATTTTAAAGCGATAACTAAAATGTTTTTAACTTTAACGCTTTCGTGTCCTTCAGAAAAAAGCTTACTCATAATGATAAAGGCATTAATATCAAAGCCAATAACACAGACTAAAAAAATAAAACCGATGATACCGAGCAATAATCCTTGCGGGGAGAAAATAAAGCTTTTAAAATCGGAACTAGTAAAACCAGAAATACCAGCTGATGCTAATAGTAAATTAGTTATTAGATTAAAAAGTGGTAAAAAAATCAGTGCTAACAGCAATTTTGTCACGATTTGGTAATTTAAAAATTTTTCGCTGTAAATATAAGCATTGCTTAAACGGTCTTTCATAAAATTCCCCTAAAATTTTGTATGTAGATAAAACCCGCGCTGTTATACTTCTTAACGCGGGTTATTTTTTACTATTCATCTAATTCTTTTGTCAGTTTCTCAATTTCATCAATTATGCTAGCGATAAAATCAATCGTATCTAAGAGCGGTTTATCAGTTGAAATATCAACGCCTGCCATCTTAGCGAGTTCGAGTGGGGTTTTTGTACCACCAGCTTTGAGGACATTTTTCCAGTCTTCTAAGGCAGTTAAACCTTCTTTTTCTATGCGTTTATTTACCGCGGTTGCAATTGTAAGCCCTGCACTATAAGTATAAGGGTAGAGCCCTTTATAATAATGGAGTTGGCGCATCCAAGTAAGTTCAGCATTCTCTGATACATCGACGGTATCCCCCCAGAATTTTTCTAGTGTTGCTTTTTTCAAGCGATTTAAGTCACTTGCTTGAACGCTTTCGCCTCTATCGATAATCTTATAAACTTCTCTTTGGAAATGCGCTTCTAAGAGGTGAGTAACAAAATTATGATAATAGGTACGGCTAATCATTGATGAGAGAACCCAGCGTTTGAAACGGGTATCATCCGCTTTTTGTGTTTTAAGATAATTTGCCATTAAGAGTTCATTCATGGTCGATGGTGCTTCAATGAAGTAAAGTGATGGTCTAGCATTGAAAACATTTTGATGTTTTTGTGCAAGGCTAAAGTGACCAGCATGTCCGAGTTCGTGTGCTAAGACAAAAACTTCGCGCATTCTTTCTGACCACGTAATTAAAATATATGGGTGAGCACCGTAAGGGCTGGCACAAAATGCGCCGCTACGTTTTCCCTTATTATTGACAAAGTCAATCCAACGCTCGTCATAAGCTCTTTCAAGCATATTTTTATAATCATCGCCATAAATGCTAAGCGCATTTAAAATATATTCTCTTGATTCATCTATTGTAATACTTGGCTCGAAATCGTAGTCAATTGATGTTTTTAAATCGGCAAAAGTCATCTTATCGATGTTATTGGCTTTTTGTAGCATTTTTGCATATTTACGCATTGCTGGCGCTAACTTTTCCATAATCGTATCGATTTGTCTATCGTACATTTTGCGCGTTACTTTTTGGTCGTATAAGAGATAATCAATGACAGAATCAAAACCTCTAAGGCTAGCCTCTGCTTTTTCTCTTTTCATCTGTGTTGCCAAAGTAGCGCCAAAAGTATTTTGATATTTGCGCAGTTCTGAACTAAAGGCTTTAAATGCTGCTCGCCTGAACTTAGTATCTCTAGCTGTGTCGTAATTATTTTCAAAGGTAACAAAGCTCATAGGATAAGTTTTGCCGTCGACTTCTAATGGTTTGTAATCGAGGTCGGCAAATTTTGCCTTATTGTAAATATCAAAAGGGGCGACAAAAGCAGCATTCATCGCTTTGAGCGCGCGTTCTGCCTCTGGGTGTAGAGCGTGTGCTTTGAAACGAATGATATTTTCGATAAAGATTTTGTATTCGCTGTCAAGCTCCATCGCCTCACGTAAAGTGGTTTCAGGTAGTTCGACGAGTGTACTTTCGATAAAGCTTAAACGACTTTGCCAGTCAGCAGTCAGCGCGGTAAAACGTTCATTGCGCGATGAACTTTCGCTATTTGTAATATCCACGCTAGATGCGAGGAAGGCATAACTTGCTGTCGGCATTAGTTTTGCGTTAAATTCTTCATAAACTTTTAGCGCCTTGACGACATCTTCTGCCGTTTTAATTTTGCCTTTACATTCGCTTTCCGCTTTTTTCGTTAATTGTTCTAAAACCTGAATTCTCTCTTCAAACTGCTCTTCATTTTTAAATAATGCCGTTAAATCCCACGTTTTGCTTTGGTCAACATCATTTCTTAGTAAAATTTTATCACTCATAAATTCGTCCTTTCTATACATTGTAACCACCAAAATTAATACCCTTTTGTCGTGTGTAAAATCATAATAAATAATAATCTGTTGTTTAAGCTTGAATTTTGCGTTTTAGAATTGAAAATCGGAGGTATATTTGATAGAATAGGGTAAGTGAAGATGCTTAAAAGTAAAGTGCTATAGAGGTGTAGAATGAACAATAAAAAGTATTTGGCGATAGGAACAAGTGATTTTAAATCGATAATAGAAGATGATTGTTATTATTTTGATAAAACGAGCTTTATAGAAAAACTTATAGAAGATAAAACGAAGGTAAAACTCTTTACTAGACCGCGTCGTTTTGGTAAGACTTTAAATATGACGACCTTGAAGTATTTTTTTGATGTGCGGAATAAAGAAGAAAATAGAACGCTTTTTAAGGACTTATATATAGAAAAATCGGAAAGTTTTAGATATCAAGGTGAATATCCTGTGATTTATCTATCGCTTAAAGATATAAAACAAAGTACTTGGCTAGGGGCGAAAAGTGCTATTAAATCGCTATTATCTGACTTTTATAATACTTATGAGTTTATTAGGAATGATTTGAATCCAATAGAACAAAAGAAATTTGAAGGGATATGGATGGAAGAAGATACGCCTAATATAACTAGAGCGATTAAATTATTATCTGAATTTCTTTATAAATATTATCAAAAAAAGGTAATACTTTTAATTGACGAATATGATACACCGATTATATCTGCCCATCAAGAAGGTTATTATGATGAGGCGATAGCATTCTTTAAAGAATTTTTGAGTACGGCATTAAAAGATAATGAGTATTTAGAAATGGCAGTACTTACTGGTATTGTTAGAGTTGCCAACGAGAATATCTTTTCGGGTTTAAATAATATTAAGGTTTATACCATACTTGATGAAAAGTATGAAGATTGTTTTGGCTTAACAGAACAAGAAGTAACCCAGTCTTTAGAACATTTTGAAATGAAAGAAAGTATCGATGAAGTTAAGGCGTGGTATAATGGTTATAAATTTGGTAAGTTTGATATTTATAATCCTTGGAGTATTACCAATTATTTGGCGGATAAAAAAGTAGAAGTCTATTGGATAAATACCTCTGGTAATTATTTAATTAAACAAGCGTTAAAACTATCAGAGAGTGATATTTTTGATGAGTTAAAATTATTGTTAAATGGGGAATCAATAAAAAAACATATCGATAAGAAAACTAGTTTTGTTGATATGGATGCAGAGCTTGTTAGTTGGCAGTTACTATTTTTTAGTGGTTATTTAACAATAGATGGAAAAATAGATAAGCAAAAATATGCTTTGAAGTTGACAAATCATGAAGTTAGAGATTATTTTAATGAGCAGTTTATTAATGTAAACTTTGGCAGAAATCTAAACTTTAGAAACATGATGGATGCACTCATAGAAGAAAATTTTACCGATTTTGAAAAATATCTAGGCAAAATTATGATGAGTACGATTGCGCCTATTGATACGAGAAAAGACGAACTTATTTATCATATGTATGTACTTGGCACAATGGCATATCTAACCGATAGATATATTGTGAATTCTAATGAGTGGACGGGAAAAGGGCGTTCGGATATTATATTAGAACCGAGAAATGGCAAAGGCACGAGCTTTATTTTAGAGTTTAAAGTGGCAAAAGATAAGAAAGAATTTGAAAGCCTGCCCCAAAAAGCAATAGAACAAATAAAGAATAATAAGTACGATGTGAATTTAGTAGAGCGTGGTATTAAAAAAATCATCGCTGTCGCTTTAGTTTTTTATGGTAAAGAAGTTAGAGTAGAAACGGAAAGATTGATATAAGCTCTTCTTCGCGCTGTCATTGGGAACAGCCCCTCTACGCTGTCATTGGGAGTAGCCCCCACGCCGTCATCCTGAGGGCTTTAGCCCGTGAGGATCTTAGGGTTTTTGAGTCGTGTCATAAAAAGAATCAAAGTAACATAGGTATCTTATGGCTTGGTTTTTACTCACTCAGCTATTAACTTTCTGTTAACAAAGTGTAAAAAGAAAGCCAAATCACTTGTATATTTTCTTAATAGGGCTTATAATAAGTTTATCTTAGCACTCGACGAACGAGAGTGCTGATAAAGGAGGTTTTGTATGAACTATGAAAAATGTACACAGAATGTAATTACGAGTATTAATAACAGTTTAACGATTGCGGAAGAGTATGGAAATAGTCAGATTGAAGATTTACATTTATTGAGAGCGATGCTTGGCTTAGATAATAGTTTGGTTAAGCAGTTAATTGCTGAGACTATAAGCTCGGAAAGGGCTTTTACGGATGAATTAGAAAAACTATTAGCGCGACTACCTAAGGTTAGTGGTAGCAAGGTTTATATGAGTAGGGCTTTAGAAAAAAATCTAGCTCAAGCGGAAAAAATAGCGAGTCAAATGGGTGATGAGTATGTTAGCGTAGAACATCTTTTGTTGGCGTTAATAAAAAAACCTAGTGATAAATTAAAGGCTTTGTTTAAAACGTATCAATTGACAGAAACAGAAGTATTAGCCGTTTTGGCGAGGGTGCGTGGTAATAGAAAGGTGACAAGTGATAATCCAGAGTCTAGTTATGATGTTTTGAAAAAATACGGTAGTGATTTGGTCGAGCGGGCTAGGGCAAATAAACTCGATCCTGTGATTGGTAGGGATGATGAAATCCGTCGCGTGATTAGAATTTTGTCGCGAAAGACGAAAAACAACCCCGTCTTAATCGGCGAGGCTGGTGTCGGTAAAACGGCTATTGCTGAAGGTTTGGCAATGCGTATCGTTAGAGGAGATGTTCCCGATAGTTTGAAAGATAAAACGATTTTCTCGCTTGAGATTGGTTCGTTAATCGCTGGCGCAAAATTTAGGGGCGAATTTGAGGAGCGTTTAAAAGCTGTCCTAGATGAAGTAAAAGCCAGTGATGGCAAAATTATTCTCTTTATCGACGAACTGCATACGGTAGTTGGCGCGGGTAAAACAGATGGTGCGCTTGATGCGGGTAATATTTTAAAACCCCTACTCGCAAGAGGAGAACTTCGTTGTATTGGTGCAACGACTTTAACAGAATATAAAAAATATATAGAAAAAGATACAGCTTTGGAAAGGCGTTTTCAACCAGTTAAGGTCTTAGAACCTAGCGTTGAAAGTACGATTACGATTTTGCGCGGTTTAAAAGAACGTTATGAACTTTATCATAGGGTTAGAATTACTGATAATGCCTTAATTCAAGCGGCTGTACTTAGCGACAGGTATATTAATGATAGATTTTTACCCGATAAGGCGATTGATTTAATCGATGAGGCTTCGGCTTTGATTAAAACGGAAATTGAATCGATGCCTTTAGAGTTAGATGAACTTTCACGCAAAATTATGACCTTAGAAATCGAAAAAGCGGCGCTAGAAAAGGATGATGATGAACGTTCTAAGGAAAAATTTGCGGTACTAGCCAAGCAAATTGCCAATTTAAAGGCAGATTTAGATGGGAAAATGGCAATCTGGCATAAGGAAAAATCAAAGGTCGATGAAATTACGGCTTTAAAAGAAGAAATTGATGATTTAAAAAATCAAATCGAACAAGCCGAGCGTAATTATGACCTTAATTTAGCGGCAGAACTCAAATACGGTAAAATGCCAGAACTTGAAAAAGAATTATTATCTTTAGAACAGGAAAATACAGAGCAAAGTGAGATTTTACGCGAAACCGTAACAGCAGAGGAAATCGCTGGCATTGTATCGCGCTGGACAAATATTCCTTTGGAAAAATTAGTTGAGGGTGAGCGCCACAAATTATTAGCTTTAGAAGAAAAATTGTCAGCAGAGGTAATTGGTCAAGAGACGGCTGTCAATAAAGTTAGTGAAGCAATACTTCGTTCGCGTGCAGGGATTAAAGACCCACGACGACCAATCGGTAGTTTCCTTTTCCTTGGACCAACGGGTGTTGGTAAGACTGAACTTGCTAAGGTCTTGACGGAAACGCTCTTTGATGATGCGAAGAATTTAATTCGCATTGATATGAGTGAATATATGGAAAAACACGCCGTATCGCGTTTGATTGGAGCGCCTCCGGGATATATCGGTTTTGAAGAGGGCGGTCAATTAACGGAGAAAATTCGTCGTCAACCGTATAGTGTTGTCTTATTTGATGAAGTTGAAAAAGCACATCCTGACGTTTTTAATGTGATGCTACAAATCTTAGATGATGGACATATTAGTGATGCGCAGGGTAGACTAATTGATTTTAAAAACACTGTTATTATTATGACCTCAAATATTGGCGCACAGCTTTTACTAGATAGTTTAGAACATGATGGTGAAATTAATGCGGAAATTGAAATTGAAATTAAAACGAGACTCAATCAATTTTTCCGTCCTGAATTCTTAAATAGACTCGATGATATCATCATGTTTAAACCACTTAGCCGTGAATCTGTATTTCGTATTATCGATTTGATGATTAAAGAATTAAATACTAGATTAGAGGATAGAGAATTAATTGTTCAATTAACGGATAAGGCAAAAGAATTTATTTTAAATGAAGCTTATGATCTTAGCTATGGCGCTAGACCACTAAGACGCTATTTGCAGCAAACACTAGAAACAAAACTTGCCAAGGCGATAATTGCAGGTGATATTGAAAGTGGCGAAGTCCTTTTCGATGTAAACGATGAAAATTTAATAATCGTTTAAATTTTAAGTTATAACTGTTTAGTCGACCACGTTGTCATTGTGAGGAGAGAAGCGCTGAATCAATGTCATTAAGTTAAGCATTACACCCAATTTTAAAAATAGGGTGTAACCAAAAAAATATAAAAAACTTTGTCTTTTTTATAAGAAATATCT
>PDWI01001162.1_pt1 | contig 42591 bp, 39 predicted proteins | sample 1430891 | NCBI WGS metagenome assembly PDWI01 (sample SAMN01162508, study PRJNA174530) | Oral metagenome, whole genome shotgun sequencing project. | biome: Marine environment; feature: Marine mammal; material: Swab sample of the gingival sulcus; isolation source: swab sample of gingival sulcus... | reverse complement strand
TGTAGTATATGATAATCTATCAGAGGAAGAAGTGGCTATTACAGCCGATGATATTAGTGGATTTGATTCTTCCGTAGCAATAGATAGTCAAATCCTAATAATTACAAAAATGGGTAAAACGGCTACCTTTAAAGTATCTATAGTGAAACCAATCGAAAAAAGTTCAGTATTAATTTCTATTTTAAATAGTTTAAAATCGTTAGAATTTAATAATGGTGTCAGTGTAGATGATATTAAGGCGTCACTACCGACATCAGTAAATATTAAGTATAATGTGACATCTGGTTCTAGTATTCTATTATCAGACCAAGATGGAACACTAGATGTTAAATGGGATAATATTACTGGATATGATGTTAATAAAAAAGATGCACAAATGCTTCATATTAGCGGTTCAGCCGTCCTAATTAATAATCTTACAAATCCTAATAATGTACCGCTAGATGTAAAACAGTCTATCAAGGTGAAGGCAAAAGAGTGGACGGTAAACTTTGTGATGACTACAGGTGAGAATGTAACATCACAAAAAATTATGCATAATTCAAAGGTTACAAAGCCAAATGAGCCATCAAAAGAAGGCTATGATTTTGTCGGATGGAAAACGACAAATGATGTAAATGGTGTGGATTTTGACTTTACAAATGATGTTATTACAAAGGATATGATGATTTATGCTGTTTATAAGCCAAAACAATTTATTGTAAATTTTGTGGCAACAGATCCAGTAAGTGGTGAAGAAATCATAGTGCCACAGCAAGAAGTAGAATATACTAAGAATACAGTTAATCCAAATATACAAAAAGAAGATTATAGTGTAGCTTGGTATATGGATGAAACTTATACGAAGGCATTTGACTTTCATACCAGTATTAAAGAACATATTACCATATATGCTAAATTTACTTTAATGAATCAATTAGAAAAAGCGAGTGAAAAATTAATTTTTAAAATGATACAGGGAGAGAATACAAGTGAAAATCATATTACGAGTGATATGAATTTAATTACCGGTATGTCACAGTATCCAGATGTTAGCATCTCATGGAAATCGAGTTTAGAAAAGGTGATAGATAGTAATGGGGTTGTTCATGTACCATCTATCACAGAATCAGATGCTGATGTAAAGCTTATAGCAACTTTATCAGAGAATGGTAAATCAGATATTGTCAAATATTTTGATGTTCGTGTTCCACGAAAGTATATTGAGAGTGATAGACAATTTTATAAAATGGCTAGCTCAGATTATTTTACAGATGATTATATTAAGATGGAAATCGTAGATAATAAATTAGTAGTGGAAGGTAAGGTAAAACAAAATAAAGAAAAAGTGTTGTTTAGTATATCATCAGTTACAGATTCTACACCTAATTTCAAGCCTATAAAAAAAATATCCACAATAAATTCAGGAGGATATAATTTATCTCTTCCTGTCGATGATTTATCAGAGGGTGATTATCAAATAGATGTATTTTTTAATGATGGTCAGGATAATATGTATTCTGGATACTACATGGATATTCCTTTAAAGTATGAAGATGGAAAAGCGTTTTTTCCTAGTTCACCAATATATGAATATAATGAGATGCATAATGCTAAAAATAATCAATTAAATCCTAATTCGGATAAGTATATTTCTCTTAGTATGTTAGATGACAATGGACGAGAGACTATCATTAATTTGGCAAATAGCATTACAGAGGGTTCAACTGATGATTATGATAAGTTATTAAAAATTCATGATTGGATGACAGATAATATTTATTATGATTATGATGCATATCTGAGAGGTACAGAAACTAGTACCGATGCAATTGGAACCTTGGAAACTAAGAAATCAGTATGCCAAGGATATGCAGAACTGACAGATGCACTTTGTAGAGCGGCAGATATACCGTGTAGACTGGTTAGTGGTTATGCATTAGGTGTTAGTGCGCACAATCAATATTGGGATAAGATAGATCATACAATTTCAAATCATGCATGGAATGAAGCATATGTGGATGATAGATGGGTTATACTGGATACGACATGGGATACATTTAATAAATATAAAAATGGTCAGTTTATAGAAGGGGATAAGAGATATTTCTATTTTGATCCGACTATGGAGATGTTCTCATATGACCATAAGTATATTGATTAAAACTAATAAAAATCAGATGGGAAATCCCATCTGATTTTTTATGATGTTATATTTTGTGATTTATCGATTGCTACATCCAGACATCGCCATCCAATTACTCCGCATTTTACACGTGCTGGCATTTTGGATAGTGATTCGAATATCTGTGCATCTTCTAATGAATTTTTTTCTTCTTGGGTTAATTCTTCGCCCCTAATCATTTTAAAAAATGTATTAGCTTTTTGTTTTGCTTCATCAATTTTTTTACCGATGATCAGCCCTATCATAATGGACATAGAGGCTTGGGAGATGGCACATCCATGACCAGAAAATTTTGCATCAATTATAGTTTCTCCATCCGTTTTGAGATGTAATGTGAGGTCATCGCCACAGTTTGGATTATGACCTCTTTCTGATACCGTCTCATCCTCTAAGGTTCCCTTATGTGGACTATGTCTATTATGATCAAGTATAATCTCAGCATATATTTCTTGGATTGACATTAAGAAAACACCTCCTGTACATATAAAATGCCCTCTACTAATTTATCGATATCGTCTGTTGTGTTATAGACGCTAAAGCTTGCTCTACAGGTTGCGAATTTGTCCATATATTTCATTAGTGGTTGACAGCAGTGATGTCCAGCCCGTATGGATATATTTTTTTCATCTAGTAGGGTGGCAACATCATGCGGATGCACACCATCTACCATAAATATCACTAAACTACCACGTTGTACTCCTAGTTTTGGTCCTAATATGCTTACGCCATTTAAATTATTAAGACGTTCTATAGTATATTGTGTAAGCATATGTTCGTGTTTAGCGATACTTTGTTGACCAATGGATTGTATATAGTCAATAGCAGCATGTAGACCAACAGCAGCCATAACATTTTGTGTACCAGCTTCTAACAGTTCTGGAAGTGGTGCAAATGTAGCACTCTGTTCTTCTACATATTCTATCATATCACCGCCACGTAAAAAAGGGTCAAATTTTTCTAATAGTTCCAGTTTTCCATATAAAACGCCAATTCCTTGGGGGGCGAATATTTTATGTCCTGAAAATACGAAAAAGTCTACATCTAAATTCTCCACATCAATCTGCATATGACCAGCTGATTGAGCACCATCAAGGGCAAATAATGCACCGACAGAGCGAGATTTTTGTACGAGTTTTGGTATATTATGAATAACACCCAGTCCATTGCTAATATGTGGAATCATTACAAATTTAGTATTTTTATCTATTTTATCCAGTTCAGAATCAGGGAAATCACCATATTCATCGCAGTATAAATAACTTAATGTGGCATTTTTACTTCTTGCAATATATTGAAGTGGTAAAATGGCACTGTGATGAGCAGTTATGCTTACGACGATTTTATCCTCTGATTTAATATAATGATTTAAAAATCCATATATTATTAGATTCAGTGCTTCGGTGGAATTTCTAACAAAGATACACGATTTTTCGGATTTTGCACCGATAAAATCACGAACTGATTTTCTTGCATTATCATATGCTAAAGTAGCTGATACAGATAGTGCATGAGCCCCCCTATGAGGACTGCCATTATGCATGGTTATAAAATTCGTAAGGCTATCGATCACAGGTGTTGGCATTTGATTGGTCGCCGCACTATCCAAATATACCAAATCAGGATGATTTACTAAAATAGGAAAATCTTTATATATGGTATTTATATTTCTATGCACGAACCTCCTCCTTTTTAATATGCGAGAGTAGATGTTCATCAAATGCAGTAGTGATATTTTCTTTTATGCAATCATCTGGTATGTCTTCAAAAATTTCATAAATTGAGGCTTTTATAAGCGTTAAATAGGCTTCTTTATAAGGTAGACCTCTACTCATCATATAAAATAATTGATCGGCATCAATTCTACCTATGCTGGCAGCATGTTCTCCGATGACATCATCTTCTTGACACATTAGTGCAGGAAGTGAGTCGGAATGTGCTGCTGGATTAAGAAGTAGTACAAATTCATCTTCTTGACCAACTGATTGGCTAGAACCATGTTGGAAGTCAAGAGTACCTCTAAATGTTTTTTTAGCGTTGCCATCTAATGCTCCCTTTGCAAGGATTTTAGAGGTAGTAGGGGAGCCAAAGTGTTTTGCAGTATATGATAAATCTAAGCGATCATTATCAAAACCTAAATAGGCGCTGTATACCTCAAATGAACTATGGCGTGATTTTAAATCGGCTTGTACTGAAACGGCATTATAATTAGCACCTAATTGACAGTCGTATAACTTTACTTCGGCACCTTCATCTACTTGGAAGTACATTGTGTCAAAGAAATGGGAGGTTCTATTAATATTCTGCAAACGAATGACATTTAATCGACTACCTGCTCTAGCATGAAATCTGCTAATTCCATGGTGTAAGCCGTTATCACCATCACTTTGATATTCCAGTATAATCGTCATAGTATTTGATGGTAATATATCGAAAAAATTACTTTCTATTATTTGTTCTTCATTGTTTAAAATATATTTAATATGAAGTGGTTCTGATTCTATATCTGTGTCAGAACTGATTACATGTAGTCCATTTTGATAATTGGCTTCTGTATAGTTGATAAAATAATCACCTAGACCACGTGTTAATTGATCATCGTATTCTTTGATTTCCTCTGGACTGTTATATTTATTTATTGACATTTTTGCCGCTTTACTTATAATTTGTACATCTGCTTTTTTAGCATTACCACGAAAAGTGTTGGATGGTAATGGTGCACGTTTCCAATCAGTAAGGGGCGTATTTTGTAGTTTTTTAATAGCATTATCTTTATATGACATAAGTTACCTCCTTAACCAATTGTTCCTTCAAGTTCTAATTCTATTAATTTATTTAGTTCAACAGCATATTCTAATGGTAATTCCTTAGTGATTGGTTCTACAAAACCACGTACTATCATGGCACGAGCTTCTTCTTCAGGAATACCCCTTGACATTAGATAGAATATGGCATCATCACTAATTCGTCCAATTCGTGCTTCATGTCCAATATCGACTTGATCATTGTCTACTTCTATAATGGGTAGAGTGTCAGATTTTGATTCTGAATCTAGCATAAGTGATTCACAGTTTGCAGTTGCTTTTACGCCAGTTGCATTCTCCGTTACTTTTAATAAGCCTCTATAATATGCATGACCACCACTCTTTGAAATAGATTTAGAAAAGGTAGAGGAGTAGGTGTTAGGAGCTGCATGAATTACCTTTGTTCCAGTATCTAGATACTGACCTTTTGATGCAAAGGTAACGCCTGTAAATTCGGATGATGCTCCTTCTCCTCGAAGTATGCTAAGAGGATATAACATGGATACTTTTGAACCAAATGAGCCTGAAATCCATTCAATGCGACCGTTTTTATCGACGAGAGCACTTTTAGTATTTAAGTTATACATATTTCGTGACCAATTTTCAATGGTGGAGTATCTAAGGGTGGCATCTTCTTTAACAAAGAGTTCTACTGCACCAGCATGAATATTTTGAACACTGTATTTAGGTGCGGAACAACCTTCAATAAAATGTAAATATGCTCCTTTTTCAACGATTATCGTGGTGTGTTCAAATTGACCTGCTCCTTTTGCATTAAGACGAAAATAGGATTGTAGGGGAATGGTTACTTGCACTCCTTCGGGAACATAGACAAAGGAACCACCTGACCATACTGCACCATGAAGTGCGGCAAATTTATGATAGGTTGGTTTAATTAGTGTCATAAAATGTTCTTTAATGATATCCTCATGTTCATGTAAGGCAGTTTCATAATCTAGATAGACAACCCCTTGATCACGGAGATTATCTTGTAGAGAATGGTATACAACTTCTGAATCATATTGTGCACCAACTCCAGCAAGGGAAGCTTTTTCAGCTTCTGGGATGCCCAGTCTATCAAATGTCTCTTTAATATCATCTGGCACCTCATCCCAACTTTCTGAAAGTTGGGCATTAGGTCGAACGTAATGCACGATATTTTCTACATCTAGCGTTGATAAATCAGCTCCCCATGTTGGCATAGGGGTGTTTCTGTATATTTCAAGTGATTGTAATCGAAAATCTGTCATCCATTGGGGTTCATTTTTTTCTTTTGAAATCGTTTTTATTATATCTGGTGTGAGACCTTTATCAACTCTGAATTTATCATTTTCAGGGTTAATAATATCATATACACCACGACTGATATCATCTACTTGCGTTTTTTTGCGATTCATATTACACCGCCATTTCTTTTAGAGAATCATAGCCCTCTTGTTCGATTTGATCAGCAAGATCGGCATCACCTCTTTTAACAATTTTTCCATCAACCATTATATGAACTACATCGGGTTTAATGTATTTTAGTATTTTATTATAATGAGTTATGATGAGGATGCCATTTTCTTTGGTAGAAAATGATTGAATATTTTCATATACTACTCTTATAGCATCGACATCTAGTCCTGAATCTGTTTCATCTAATATGGCAAGTGACGGATTTAGCATAGACATTTGTAGCATCTCATTTTTCTTTTTTTCTCCGCCAGAAAAGCCTTGATTTAGTGATCTTGTAGCTGTATCTTTTGGGAGTGCTAAATTGATGATATGACCATCTAATTCGGCACGCATCGCAAATGCACTAGGCTTTTGACCATTGTTTTTTTCGGTCAGTGCTTGTCGAATAAAGCCTTCCACCGTTATTCCGGGGATTTCATGTGGATATTGGAATGATAAAAACATTCCCATTCTAGCCCTTTCATCTACTTTTAATTCAAATAAATCCTTGCCTAAGAATGTGGCTTCTCCAGCAGTTACTTCATATGATGGATGTCCCATAAGAACATTTGAAAGCGTTGATTTACCAGCTCCATTTGGTCCCATGATAACATGTATTTCACCTGAGCGAATGGTTAAGTCGACACCTTTTAAAATAGATTTGCCCTCCACTTCGCAACATAGTCCTTTGACATTTAAAATATCCATTATATCCTCCTCATATTGGTTTTGTATTCAATACTTTTTGTATTTTTAAACACAGTTTATTCACAGCTTATCATTGCTTAGAAAACAAAATTATAGCATATCCTAAAATACTATGTTGTTTTAAATAGTTATTTTATAGTTTTATTAATACATTAATAAACTTTATCAACATATTATCAATATCAGCATGCTTTATAGAAATGTTTCAATCAATTCAATGGTTTTTTGTTGGTTGTGTTTAAATGAAATTTTACTCATTTGTTCTTTCATACCCAAAAGTCTGTCTGGATTATCTATTAAATAACATATTATTCGATTTAAAAATTTAGGTTCTTTTGCTTCGATAGCAATATTAACAATAGTTAGAAAATTTAGATTTTCATATTCTTGACCTGGAATGTAATATGGTATAATCATGGGAAGATTTTTAGAAATTGCTTCCGATACTGTAATACCTCCTGGTTTAGTTATGATTACATCGGATACATCCATTAGTTCATGAACATTATCAGTGTAGCCTAATAGTTTAATATCAAAATTTGGTTTCATCTTGTGTTCTAAATCAGAAAGTTCAGAATGCAGTAGTCTGTTATTTCCACAAACTACTATTAATTTGATATTTCTTTGTATTTTTAATAACTGGATAAATGATTTTTTCATAGGGTCTAGTCCCATGCTGCCGCCCATAAGGAGTATAGTAAATGAATCATCTTTTAATTTATCAATGCTTTTATTATGAAATTTAGGAGATATTGGAATTCCTAGTACAGCAATTTTATCTTCTGATATTCCTTTTTCCATTAAACCATATTTGGTAAATTCACTGCCAACGATAAACATATCGACCATTTGACTAATGTATGTGTAATGAGCTTCAAAATCGGTTACGACTGAAATAAACGGATTAGTGTAATACTCTTTTTGTTTTAAATGAGTGATAATATTGATAGAAAAGGGATGTGTACCAATTATTAAGTCGGGGGTTTGTTTGTTTATTAATTTTCTGATGGATCTTGAATGTGCGGTGGTCAATATTTTTGATAGTTGTGAGTTCATTTTTTTATTATTGCTTAGTTTATAAAATTCACCATATATCTTAGGAAATTTTTTTGCTAACACAAGATATCCATTTTCAACAAAAAATTCCATCATTTTACCATGTTCTTTTACAAAATCCATAATGGTGACTTGATGACCTTGATCCATTAGTTTGTTTTTTAATGTTTTAGCCACTTGATTATGACCTGCTCCAGTGGCAGCTGTTAATATCAGTATGTTTTTCATATGTCCTCTTTTTATTGGGTGGTATGTGTTTTAATTAATTCCTACTAATTGAGTATAATTTATATTTCATTTTACACCTAAGCGCTCAATTATTCAAGTTTAAAGGTGAGAAGAAGCAAATTCCTGCCCATTTATTTAGGAAAACTTTCGTTCATACTGCTTCAAAAATCTGGAGTATACAACCCAGTATAATCTTCGCTTTTTCTCACCATATTGACAAAAGTATAAAAGCAGGTGCTAATGTACTAAAAATATAGATTATATGATATGTGCATGGGTATATGTCAAATAGTTGATATGGGAAAATCACTCCAACAAAAAAATCTTAGCATTATATTTATCAATCATAATACTAAGATGGAATATACAAAAAATTAATTAATACATTGTTTAAGTTGCGTGTGGTGTAAATCCCAGTGATGTAATTAATTTCATATCGCTATCTATTTGAATCCCTAATGTGGTTAACATATCGCCAGTGATGGCACCGTTTGCTCCTCCTAGAAAGACGGTTTTACCTTTATCTAATAACTGTCCTCTACCACCAGCCATTCGAATGGTTGCTCGAGGTAGAATAAATCGAGCAATGGCAATTACTCGTTCTACCTCTTTTTCTGTTAGTACGGGTATATTTTCAAGGGGCGTTCCTGAAATTGGATTTAACACATTTAATGGAACGGATTTAATTCCCAAATTTCTTAGTTCAAATAACATTTCCAGTCTATCTGCCATGCTTTCGCCAAGACCCAATATACCCCCACTACAGACCTCTAAGCCTACCTTTTGTGCTGCTTTTATGGCTCTGATTTTATCGTCATATGTGTGAGTGGTACAAATATTTTTAAAATATGATCTCGATGTTTCTAAATTATTGTGATAGCGACTGACCCCTGCTTCTTTTAGTCTTTTAAAATCTTCTTCTTTTAGTAGTCCATGCGAGGCGCATAGTCTGATATTTACATTATCTTTTAATTTTTTATAACTTTTTATCGCCTTATTTAAATCCTTTTGCTCTAATCTCTTGCCAGATGTCACTAAAGAAAATCTTAAAACGCCTTTTTTAGCATTGTGTTTAGCCATATCTTCAATTTGTTTATGTTCTAAAAATTCATAAATATCTTCGCTTGAATTAAAATGTGAAGACTGTGCACAAAATTTACAGTCCTCACTACAGCTTCCGCTTTTTGCGTTGATAATGCTACAAATATCAAAGGAGTCTTTTAAATAAAATTTCCTTATTTCATTTGCTGCTTCTCTTAAATCCATTAAATCGGATTCTACTAAATGAATGGCATCATGATAGCTGATATCTTGTCCATTTAACACCATATTTTTTAACTTTATAAGTTCGTGTAAGTTCATGTTATGCTCCCTTAGTAATATGCGGTTTAACCCTTACGGCAATTAAAGACCCCACTACTGACCATGTGAAATCGCTAGGTATAAATGTTAATGCACCTACTTGGATAGCTTTGGTTAAAGACATCGCTTTATCTGGTGTAAATAGTTTTAAAGAAAAATACATATATAGTACACCTAAACTATATACGATGATTAGATTTATAATACTTGCAATTATATTATTAACAAATGGCTTATGAGATAGTTTTTCGGATAATAATCCTGCCATATATGCTCCAATGATAAAGGCTAATAGATAGCCGAAAGTAGGCATGAAAATATAGCCTATTCCACCACCGCTACTAAATACTGGCACACCCATTAATCCCAGTAGTACATAAATTAAAACGGACATAGAACCTAGTTTTCTACCCAGTAGTAGTCCCGCTAAGTTAGCAAATGCAAATTGCAAGGTGAAAGGGACTACGCCAATTTGAAATTTAATTTGACTACCAACGATGATCAGTGCTGTTAAAATACCGCATTTAATCATATCATTAGTGCTAAGTTTTGTGTTGCTGGCTGTTACTGTTTTCATAAAAATCCTCCCTTTATGTATATTTTTAATCTGTATTTTTATTATAATAAAAACTGAAAGTTATTGTCAACCGTTTTTTAAATTTGGTTAACAATAAAGGAAATGTCTTTCTTTATTTATCATGAGAAATATGGTAAGATGAGGACGGAATGTAAAAATATATTCAGTGTTATTGCACTCATACATAGGTTTAATATAATGAATAAAGCGTAGGATAATATGCTACAATACAACTCAAGTGATAAAAATCATATTAATATAGATAAAATAATGAAAGATATCAATATAGAAGCTTTTTCTATTTCAAAACTTGGTTCTGTGAAGGGGTTAGAAGAAGTATATGAATATCGGAAACTAGGTGGTAGTTTAACGGGTTTAGAACCGCAGGGTGAGTTTCGTGCTGCCCCTGATAAATTTATGAAGGCTGGAAAAAGTATTATTGCCATTGCCATTCCCTATGAAACTTATAATTCATTTTTGGAAAAAAATTTTTGTCTAAATAATCCTATTAGAAGTAATATTCGAGGTTTTATTAGCAATATGGCATGGGAGTTTGATTATCATAAAGTTGTTCATCAAAAGTTAGAACAGATAAAATCTGCTATTTTGGAGCATTATGATGGAGCTAAGTTTTTAACAGCGGTGGATACGGCTGATATTAATGATCGAATGACGGCATATGGAGCAAGATTGGGATGGATTGGACGAAATCAATTCTTAATTAATGCGAAGCATGGTACTAGTTTTTATATAGGAATACTTATTACGGATATTGAACTACCTAATAGAGTTCCTTGGCGTGATGATTATGAAATGAAATGCTATTCTTGTCGACAATGTCAAATGGCTTGTCCTGTAAATGCCCTTACAGGCGAACAGGATTTTCATGGGCAACGCTGTATTTCTACTTTAACTCAGCTAAAAAGAGATTTGACATATGAAGAATGTATTAGCATAGGAACGAATATATATGGCTGTGATATTTGTCAATGGGTATGTCCATATAATGAAAAGGCGATAAATGTCCAAGATGAATTTAAAAGGCATAGTAAAAACATTTTGGAACCAAGAGAAATATTAGAATTTACTAATAAAAAATTTAAGAAAAAATATGCTAATTCTGGTTTTGCATGGAGGGGATTATCTGTATTTAAGAGAAATGCTCTTATCTGTATGGGCAATGATGGTCGTATCGAGGATTGGGAGTATATATTTGAACATCTTAATTATTATGCTGAAAAATTATGGCGATATGCCATATGGGCAATGTGTAGGATAGATATGGATAGGACATTATTATGTAAAGATGATATTATAGCTAAAATAAGTCATGCGGGTAAAGTATATTTTCAAAATGAAGTAGTTAATATACATGAGATATATACTACAATAGAATATTTATTTGATGATGTATGTATGAATGTGAGTAAATCGATGTAAAATATTTATCTATGTACTTGAACAAATGACGACTGTATGAGAAAATAAAAGCGTAAGTGTGAACTTAGTATAAGAAGGGACAGGTTATGAATAATATCCATGAATTATCATACTTAAAACAAAAAGTACAGGAACTGAAAGATCAAGGTGTTTTCCGCACTCTACCTGTTTTAGAGGGTGCTAATGAAGCAGAAGTAGTATTAGATGGGAAAAATGTAATAAATTTATCGTCCAATAATTATCTAGGACTGGCTAATCATCCTAAACTCAAAGAGGCTGCCATAAAGGCGGTTGAACAATATGGGGTCGGTGCGGGTGCTGTTAGAACTATTATTGGAAATATGGATATACATGAGCAGTTGGAACAAAAATTAGCTGAGTTTAAACGTGAAGAAGCGGTTATGGTTTTTCAATCTGGATTTAATTGTAATGCAGGTGTAATCCAAGCGATTACCGATAAGGGAGATTTGATTATTTCTGACGAATTAAATCATGCTTCCATAATAGATGGTGTGAAGTTATCAAAAGCAGATAAAGCTGTTTTTAAGCATAGTGATATGGCAGATTTAGAGCGAGTTCTAAAGGAACGAAGAGAAAATTATAATCAAACACTTATTATTACCGATGGTGTATTTTCAATGGATGGCGATCTTGCTAGACTTCCTGAAATAGTGGAACTGGCTGAAAAATATAATTGTATGACCTATGTGGATGATGCTCATGGTTCTGGCGTATTAGGTGAGGGTGGTCGTGGAACGGTCGATCATTTTAATTTACATGGACGTATTGATTTTATGATTGGTACTCTTTCTAAGGGAATTGGTGTAATTGGTGGCTATTGTGCTGGTAGTAGGGTGATGAAAGACTGGCTGGTAAATAGGGGACGACCTATTTTATTTTCTACTTCTTTACCTCCAGCAGCTGTTGCGGCAGCAACTGAAGCGGTTAGTATTTTAAGTGAGTCGACTGAACTTACAGAAAAATTGTGGGATAATGCGAAGTATTTTAAAGATTTATTAGGTAATTTAGGTTTTAATACTGGTAAGAGTGAAACGCCCATAACTCCTGTTATTATCGGTGATGAGGCAAAGACATTGGTATTTTCGCATAAATTAATGGAAAATGGTGTATATGTATCTCCAATAGTATTTCCAACAGTTCCTAAGGGAACAGGTCGTGTTCGTTGTATGGTTACCGCAGGGCATACGAAGGAGCAATTAAAAAATGCAGTCGCTGCATTTGAAACCGTAGGTAAGGAAATGGGGGTATTATAAAACTCAATGGGGGAATAAGTATGAAACAAAAAAATAGTATTCTACTCGAAAGTGGCACAGGCGAAGTTGAAGTGCTAGAATTTACGGTTAAAGGGGAACATTATGCTATAAATGTTGTCAAGGTTAAGGAAATTTTACACATTGATAATATTTCTAAAATCCCTAATGCTCATAAAGCTGTGACTGGTATAGCCCTTATCCGTGGCAATGTGGTTACCGTTATTGATATGAGAACTGTACTTGAAGATGAACATAATGATAATGTAAAGGAGAGTATGACCTTAGTATGTGAATTTAATCAGTTGCAAGTCGCTTTTGCTATTGATGAAGTGCTAGGTATTACTAGGGTTAAATGGTCTGATATACAAAAACCATCTGCTATTACAGAAGATGGACTCGTTATTGGAAATATAAATGTTAAAAATCATTTAGTGATGCTTCTTGATTTTGAAAAAATAGTGATGGACATCAGTCCAGCATCGGGTATTTCTGTTGATAGAGTTAAAGATGTTTCTGATAAAGATCGCAGTAAATACAATATTATTTTAGCGGATGATTCACCGATGATAAGAAAGGTGTTGCTGGATTCATTAACGACAGCTGGTTTTCAAAATATGAGATTTTTTGATGATGGTCAGCGGGCGTGGGAGTATTTAGAAATTTTATATAATGCAAAAGGAGAACGATTTATTGAAGATGTGGATCTTTTAATCACCGATATCGAAATGCCGAAATTAGATGGACATACTCTAACAAGGCGTATAAAGGAACATAGGGGACTTAAAAGACTGCCTGTAATTATCTTTTCATCACTGATTACTGAGGACTTAAAACATAAGGGAGATGCAGTTGGTGCAGATTCTCAAATGTCCAAACCTGAGATAGGGATGTTAATTGATGAAGTGGATAAATTATTAGAAAAATAATAGAAAAGGCTGTTCTCTGTAAAATGGGACAGCTTTTTTATATGGCATGATATTTTTATATTGTTGACAGTGAAAATATAAAGACCTATAATATTGACTAAATCGTATTATTTACAAACTAAAGAGGTGTCAATATGTGTGATATTTTAATCATCACAAGTGCTTTTGGTAATGGGCATTTAAGCGTTGCAAATGCTATTAAAGAGCAATTGCAAGAGCAAAATGCTAATTTTAAAATAGAAATTGATGATGTTATGGATATGGCGTCTTCTAAGACGAAGGAAGTTTATTTTGATATATATACATTACTGACTAGCCAGTATCCTGATATATATAATTTTTTTTATAAAATAAAAAAAGATATGCCTAATAATGGTATTGATTATTTGATGTATAGTCTATATATGAAAAAGGTGGCACGACATATAAAGGAAAAAAATCCAAGTCTAATAGTGTCTACTTTTCCATTAGGTTCAGGTTTTGTTTCAAAAATTAAAGAATATTATGGTATATCAGTGCCTTTGGTGACCACTATTACAGATGTGGCTGATAGTTGGGAGTGGATACATCATAAGACAGATATGTATTTTGTTCCATGTAATTATATCGCAGAATGTCTAATGGAGAAGGGGATATCGAAGGAAAAAATTAGAGTGACAGGGATTCCGGTTAAAAAGGAATTTTTGGAAAATAATGACACAAAACGAAGTAGTATCCAAGTCCTAATTATGGGCAGTGTGATGGATGAATTGGGGCTTAATCGGCAGACGGTGATGGAGCTGGATAAACTTTCTCATATCAAAATTATAGTAGTGACTGGGAAGAATTATGAATTGTATGATGAGCTAACTTATAATATAACTTTAAAAAACGTTGAGGTTTTGGGCTATGCTAATAATGTGGCAGAGTTAATGGAGAGTTCTGATTTGATCATTACAAAACCAGGTGGCGTGACTTTATTTGAAGCGATAAATAAAGGGATACCCGTTATATTAAAAAATTCATTTGTTGCTCAAGAAGAAAGCAATATAGAATTTATGAAGTCGATGGGAATTGACCTATTTATTGATGAAAATATGTCGCTAAAGGATCAAATTCTACATGCGTTAAGTAATTTAGATAAATTAAATCATATGAGAGAAAAATTTCACGAAATTCGTATGCAGATTAATCCAACGAAGATTGGAGAATATGTGATGGAACTAATGTAGAGGTGATTGGTTGAAAAAATTTTTAAAAAAATATGGAAATATTATATTTTTATTGGTACTAGTATCATTAACGACAAAGGTGATTTTAAATAAAAATAGTTTACATGATATTGTCCAAGTTATTAAGACCTCTAATATGGGGTATATATCATGTGGATTGATGGCAATGGTAATATTTTGGATGTTAGAAGCGTGGATGATAGATGTTTTGTTAAAAAAGACAAATTATAACAGTCGGTTTTGGTTGGCATTAAAGATTACTTTTATAGGTCAATATTATAGTTATTTAACGCCTTTTGCGAGTGGGGGACAGCCTGCACAATTATATGAATTAAATCGTGATAATATACCGATGAGTTCTGCAACAGCGGTTTTGGTTAGTAAGTTTTTATTGTTTCAGATAACGGTTACTGTATATGCATTGATATTAACGTTATTTAAATTTAGAATGGTTGTTCAGCAGTTAACTTTGGTATATACTTTTGTATTCATGGGACTGCTGATTAATATGGTGGGTCTTTTTTTGTTTATCTTGCTTGTTTTTAAGGTGAAGATTTTAAAAAAATTTTTAAAAAAAATAATAAGATTTTTATATCGCATACGCATCATAAAAGATGATGTAAAATATATTAATAAGATTAATCACTTTATAGAAGAATATAAAATATGTATCAAGATGTATCTTGATGATTTAAGGATGACATTTATTTTATTTATTGCATCGATAGTTCAAGTAACAACATTATTTATGATAACTTATTTTGTATATAGGGCTTTTGGTCTTAATGTTGTCTCTGTTTATACCCTTATCATATTGCAGTCGATATTATATATGGCAGTGGCATTTATTCCAACGCCTGGGACTGTGGGGGCTGCAGAAGCGGGATTTGCTCTGGTTTTTGGATCGGTTTTTCCATCTAATTTACTCTCCGTGGCACTTCTTTTATGGAGAGGGATCACTTATTATTTTGGTTTAATTGTATGTGGAATATTTACATTATATGTTTATCTATTTGATAGAAGGCGTATAAGAAATAGTAAACTAATATAGGAAAAGGTGTGGTGTTATGTCAGAAAAAATTATATATGGTAAGGATATTGTGAAAATTTACGGTAAAGATATAATAGTTGACCACATAGATTTTTGGGTAAAACCTAAGGAATTTTTGACTATTTTAGGGCCTAGTGGCTGCGGTAAGACGACTACTTTAAGAATGATAGCAGGATTTGAAAAGCCGACTTCAGGCAGTATATTTTTTGAAGGTAATGATATTACAGATGTCCCGCCATATGATAGAAATATTAATACCGTTTTTCAACGATATGCATTATTTCCACATCTAAATATATATGAAAATATTGCATTTGGTCTGCGAATTAAAAAAATTCCAGAAGATATCGTGAGTAAAAAAGTTCGTAGAATGTTAGAATTGGTAAATTTAAGAGGTTTTGAAAATCGATCGGTAAAATCTCTTTCTGGAGGACAGCAACAGCGAATTGCAATTGCTAGGGCATTGGTTAATGAACCTAGAGTTTTGTTATTAGATGAACCTCTGGGAGCATTAGATTTAAAATTAAGGCAGGATATGCAATATGAATTAAAATCTATGCAACAGGAGTTGGGAATTACATTTATTTATGTTACTCATGATCAGGAAGAAGCATTAACGATGTCTGATAAGATTATTATTATGAAAGATGGTAGAATTCAACAAATTGGAAAACCTTTGGATATTTATAATGAACCAGAAAATGCATTTGTGGCAGATTTTATTGGTGAAAGTAATATTTTAGATGGGATTATGAAAGAAGATTATTTAGTATCATTTGCGGGTGATAGTTTTCAATGTGTGGATTATGGATTTGAAAAAAATGAAAATATTGATGTTGTTATCCGTCCTGAGGATATTATTATTGGAGAGGTCGCAGAGGGTAGACCATGTGGTATGGTGAATACCGTGATATTTAAAGGGGTACATTATGAAATGATAGTGATGCAGGGGGATATCGAATGGGTGATACATTCTACTGATAGTAGTGAACCTGGTAAAAATGTAGGTCTATATTTTGAGCCAGATGATATTCACATTATGCATAAGGAGGACACTCATGCTTAAACGATATAGTGCAACTCCCTATGTGATTTGGAGTGCTGTTTTTGTGCTAGTGCCTCTGTTTTTAATTATTGGCTATGCAACTACGGAAGTTTCAAGTGATGGAAATTTTCAAATTAGTTTTTCTCATTTTCATCAATTTTTTCAACCGATGTATCTTAAAGTTTTATGGCGTTCCTTAAGATTGGCATTAGAAGCTACTGTTATATGTCTTGTTTTAGGCTATCCAATGGCAATCATTTTATCGAAGATGAGTTCAAAGATGCAAAAATTAGCGGTGTTATTATTTATTTTACCCATGTGGATGAATTTTTTATTAAAGACCTATGCATGGGTTAGTATACTGGGTAGAAATGGATTTATCAATAAGTTCTTAGCCTATTTGGGATGGGGACCATTTAATTTTTTATTTAATGAAGGTGCTGTGCTATTGGGTATGGTATATAATTTTTTTCCATTTATGGTATTGCCCATCTATACAGTGTTAATAAAAATTGATCCATCGATGGTTGAGGCAGCAAAGGATTTAGGGGCTGGAGATTTTATGGTTTTTAGAAGGATTATATTGCCTATTTCGTTAACTGGCGTGCTTAGCGGTATTACCATGGTTTTTATGCCTGCGGCATCTACTTTTGTTATATCTGCTCTTCTTGGTGGTGGTCAATTTATGCTAGCTGGAAATTTGATAGAACAGCAATTTTTATTGGTAAATAATAGGCATTTTGGTTCAGCTATTTCATTAATTTTGATGATTCTGATATTTGTTTCCATGTTTATACTAAATAAATATGATAAGAGTAATGAGGAGGAGGGATTATTATGAGAAAATCATTAACTTATTTGTACAGTTGTTTGATTTTTATATTTTTATATGCTCCTATTATTGTACTTGTTATTTTTTCGTTTAATGCTGGTAAATTTAGTGGTAATTGGGAGGGATTTTCACTAAGATGGTATCAAGAACTTATCGATGATCAGATGATACATAAGGCGCTATTTTATACGATTAGTATTGCGTTTTTAAGTGCTGTTTTATCATCTATACTGGGTACTATGGCAGCTTTTGGAATCTATCATATGAAAAATTATCAAAGACGAAGTATACTCATGGTCAATAACATTACGGTTATAAATCCTGATATTGTTACGGGTGTTGCTCTTATGACATTGTTTGGCTTTTTACGTGCTAAATTTGGGTTGGGCACTATGCTTATTGCTCATATTACATTTTGTACTCCCTATGTTATTTTATCCGTTCTTCCAAAACTAAAACAATTGCCACGAGATACACTGGAAGCGGCGATGGATTTAGGTGCTACTCCGTGGCATGCGTTTAGAAAGGTTATATTTCCTGAAATTTTACCAGGAGTTGTAACTGGGGGGTTAATAGCATTTACCCTTTCAGTCGATGATTTTGTCATTAGTTTTTTTACCACGGGAAATGGTGTAGTTAATCTGTCTATCCTTGTTTATTCGATGGCTAGACGAGGTATTAAACCGACGATTAATGCTCTTTCTACTGTTATATTTGTCGTTGTTCTAGGCTTGCTACTTATTATCAATAGTCGTTCCAATAATATTACAGATTTGGATATTTAATAGGAGAGGTATTGTGCGATTAAATAAAAAAAAATTAAAAAAAATATTAATAATTACTTTATCGATGATCATGCTGATTTCCTTGGTATCGTGTTCTGCTAAGGAAAGTGCGGAGACTGTTTTAAATGTTTATAACTGGGGTGATTATATTGATGAAAGTATATTAGAAGATTTTGAGAATGAAACGGGTATTCATATTAATTATGAAATGTTTGCTACTAATGAAGATATGTATGTGAAATTAAAGCAGGGTGGTACGAAGTATGATATTGTGTTTCCATCTGATTATATGATTGAGCGTATGATTAATGAAAATATGTTACACAAAATAGATTTATCCAAAATTCCTAATTATCAATATATAAATCCAAAATTTAAGGGATTAGATTATGATCCCGGTGATGAATATTCTGTGCCATATATGTGGGGAACTGTTGGTATTGTCTATAATAAAACAATGGTAGATGATGTTGTCGATTCTTGGGATATTTTATGGAATGAAAAATATAAAGATAATATTTTAATGCTCGATTCACAAAGAGATACTATGATGGTCGCTCTTAAAAAATTAGGCTATTCCATGAATACTCGAAATCTAAATGAATTGGAACAAGCAAAGCAATTATTAGTGCAACAAAAAGATATAGTACGTGCCTATGTAGGAGATAATGTAAAAGATTTATTATTAGCAGGTGAGGCGGCAATGGCTGTGGTGTGGTCAGGTGAAGCTATTGCCATTATGTTTGAAAACGATAACTTTGATTATGCTTATCCAAAAGAGGGGACGAATTTGTGGTTTGATTCGATAGTCATCCCCAAAGATGTTCAAAATATAGATGCTGCACATGAGTTTATAGATTTTTTAAATAGACCAGATATCGCCTTTCGCAATATTGATTATATTGGTTATTCCTCACCTAATGTAGAGGCGGTTAAGATGTTAGATGATGAAATAAAAAATATGGAAGCTGCTTATCCCTCAGATGCAAAATTAGTAGATGCAGAAATATTTTTAGATCCAGGAGATTTTCTTAGTGAATATAATCGGATTTGGACGGAGATAAAGGTTCAGTAATAGTGTACTCTTTTTCATATAAATGTGCGGCAAATAATACGACTAAGACAGAGCCAGCATTATGTACAATGGCTGCACTCCATGGTTCTAATATGTTCATAAGTGAAAGAATGATAGCCACAAAGTTAATGGTTAACGATATCCCAATGCCCGTTTTAATGGTTTTAACTGTTTCGTTAGAAAGTCGTTTTAAATATGGTATTTTTTGTATTTCATCACTCATTAATACGATATCAGCAGATTCAATGGTGATATCACTGCCAATGCCACCCATTGCAACACCTACATAGGCTGTTTTTAATGCTGCGGCATCATTGACACCATCGCCTATCATACATAGCTTGTTTCCGCTGGATTGGAGTGCTTCTATAATATCTACTTTTTGATTAGGTAGTTGTTCGGCATAGACATTTTTAATTCCGGCATTTGTAGCAAAATAATTAGCTGTTTTTTGATTATCTCCTGTGATTAAGGATACGGATGTTCCTATTTGTTTTAAATGAGAAACCATGATAGGGGCATCTTCTCGCATGGTATCTGATAATGTTATTATGCCGATGCACTGATTATTTTTAGCGATGATAATCGATATTTTGCCTTGTTTTCTATAGTTATTCATTATATTTTTGATATCTTTTGATATATCAATATTATTTTGTGTCATATACTGTTCGTTGCCACAGATGATTTTATTATTTTCAATATTGGCAATAATACCGAGTCCTGCACTCATTTGAAAATCAGTTGTATTTTTTAGTTTTAAATTATGTTTATGACTATATCGCATGATGGCTAACGCTAGAGGATGTTCGCTTTTTTGTTCAGCAGAAGCGGCCAAGATACAAATGTCTTTTTCATGTAAGTTATCATCTAAACAAATTACATCAGAGACTTCTGGTACGCCATAACTAAGAGTTCCCGTCTTATCAAAGGCTATCATATTTACTGAACCCATTTTTTCCAAAACTTCACCTGATTTTATGATAACGCCTTTTTTTGTAGCTTGACCAATGGCTGCCATAATGGCGGTAGGGGTGGCAAGTACAAATGCACAAGGACAAAATACGACTAAAATAGTAACTGCTGTGATGAGAGCGTTGGTTGGTTTGAAAAAATATACTAATAATGCAAACATCAGAACAAATGGAACCATGTAACTGGCATATTTATCTGCCATTCTTTGCATAGGTGCTTTTTTTAACTCCGCATTTTCTACGAGTAATATAAGTTGCTGTAATGTGCTGTTCTCACTTGTTTTGGTCGACTTAATATCGATTGTACCAAATCGATTAATGGTACCGCAGTATACTTCATCTCCCTTAGTTTTTTCTATGGGTAAGGATTCTCCTGTTATAATCGATTGGTCTATGGAGGTATTTCCAGTTATGATGATGCCATCAACAGGGATGGTTTCGCCAGGTAGTACTCTGAAAATATCACCAATTTGTATATCTTCAGCGGCAATTATTTCTTCTTTATATTCGATTTGTTCATAATGTTCATCTTTTATTTTTACAATTTTTCTACCACTTGGTGGTTTTAAAGAAATCAAGTTATGCAGTCCACGTTTCGCTTTTTCAATGGTATGTTCTTCTAGGAGAGCCCCAATTGCCATAATAAATGCAACTTCTCCTGCAGCAAAATAATCTTTTATATATATGGCGGCGATCATAGCTATGCTAATTAGAAGCGCAGATGAAATCTTGCTAAGACCTTCATTATAAATTAATCGATAAATTGCTAGATATAACAGTGGTATTCCTGAAACTATAATGGCATACCAAGCTGGATCAATGGTTAGGGGTATTCCTTTAATTTTTAATATAAAACTGAAAATTAGAAATAATAAGCCAATAAGAGTAACTGTTTTGGTGTTGAAAAAATCTATAATATTTTTAAGCATAAGGTCTCCTTATATAGTCAAGTGTTGTATGTATAGAATCAAATTCTTTATATAAAAATATCACATATTTTTCCATATTGCAATATTTAAAATATACATAATGTGCTTTAACAAACATATAACATACGATGTAATATAATTGTAAATAGAGTTCGTGATATTAATGTGTTTAAATATGAGATGGTGGTATAAAAAGTAATAGCGACGATAGGGGGGGCGTTTATGGATAGACGTAAAAAAAGAACAAAAAAATTAATAGATACAGCTTTTCAAAAATTGTTATCGCATAAAAAATATAAGAATATTACTGTGCAAGATATTATTGACGAGGCTGATATAGGAAGAAGCACATTCTATGCTCATTTTGAAACAAAAGATGATTTACTGTTGGCAACTTGTCATAAATTTTTTGATCATATATTCGTTTCTGAAGAGTTATGTGGAGAAGGTGAATGTTATTTTGATCATATGGATTTTGAACAAGTTATCACCCATATGCTTCATCATATTTATGAAAATAAAAACAATTTAAAAGGACTTTTATTTAGTGGAGATGTCGATATATTTACCATTTATTTTAATGATAAGTTAATGGTATATTTTTCGAAATATTTACACCAAAACAATAGCGTGAACTGCTCTAAAAAGGGTATAAATGTTCCGGAGGATTATCTTAAACAGTATATTGTTAATGGCTTTGTTCAAACCGTTAGGTGGTGGTTAAAGCGTGATAATATGGGGGAATGTTATTCTCCAAATCAAGTGGCAAAGTTTTATATGCAGGTTAACTCACATAGCATAAATATGTGTGTTTAAGATAGGCTAATGCTGACAAATATGATATATGATATAAAGTGTACAATATTCGTTAAATAGGGTATATTATATTTATTAGTGATATATTATTTATATTAGTGATTTGTTAATAAAAATATTGATACATATTTTTGTTTTCCAAAACTGAAATTGTGAAAGTATTATCAAAGCTATTTTTTACACCTTTTTAAGTTTTAATGTCAACATAAAAACGAGAAACGTTTTCCGATAAAAAATGATAAATTTATGTTGCAATATATATTGTAATAACATATATTAGTAGTGTAGTGAGAAGTGGTATGTGGAAAACGTCAAAAATTACTTTATACATACTTATGACAGAAATTTATAATTTGACTCATTCCGCAGTTTGTATGCTACATTGTGTAGTTAAGTTGTGAGCTAACAAGCTTAAGAGGAGGAAATTTGATGAATAATAATTTTGATCAATGGACAAAGATGCAACAAGATATGATGAAAAATTGGATGGATATGATGCAGAACAATGGAATGGATGCTATGAAAAATGTTAATCCCTTTATGAATATGCAAAATATGCCAAAGATGCCTACTATAGCAGATATTCAGGAAATGTTTAGTATGAAGCCATTTTCACAGTGGAAACCATATATGAATGTAGATACGAATCCATTTTTAAATATGAAAAATTACCCATGGTTAAATATGGATATGCAGTCGATTATGGATATGCAAAAAATAATGACGAATATGCAACCATTTATGAATACTTATCAATCGATTCAAAAGGCTATGATGGATAATCTTTCATCAATGGATTTACAAGATGTATTTATGAATCAGCAAAATATCGATCAGATGCAAGAAATGTTTAATTTTTACAAAAATCAACAAGAAGCTATGGAGCTTTGGAATGATTATTTGAAGAATTCTGTATCAAATAATGAATTTAAAATGCCGGCACCATCTCAAATTATTCCAAAGGCATATAGACCGATGGAAGTTACCAAAATGATGAGTAGAACGGCGAGCGATATTTATGAGAAAATGCTTAATTCCAATCAATTCTACTTCACTCTTTATAAAATTTGGGAAGAGTTACAAAAGAACGTTATTAAACCAAATAGTGAAAATTTCAAAAAAGATTTCGAAGAAGCAATGAAAAATTATGATAGAATTCTTCTTGAGAACTTTATCCCATTATTACCTGAAGAAATTAGAGGGTTGTTTACAAATCCTTACAAGTATATTAAGGCATTAACAAAGACTGTTCAGGATTTTTATGATCCATGGGCAAATGTTTCTGATTCTATTGCTGATATCTTTGCACAAGGGATTTTAACGGATCCAACTAGATTATCAGAAATTCTTAGCGAGTGGAAAAGAGGTTATCAACAAACATTGGGTGAGTTAGCTGACTCTCCTGTTATTGGAAATTCTCGAGAAACTGTGGAACAAAATAATAAGATGTTAGATGCTCTAATTGATTTTCTAATTATTGTATCCGAGTATGTGACAAAATTAGTTTTGGTTGCTAATGATAATAGTAAAAAAGCATTTGAGGAGTATTTTGAGCTTATCGAAAATGATGAAGCACCAGAGACGTTTAATGAATTTTATAAGTATTGGTCATCAAAAGTGGAAGATGCTACTGAAAAATACTTCTATACACATGAATTTTCAAATCTTATTGCAACGACTGCTGATGCAGCGATGAGATTAAAAATAGAAACTGACAAGGCGACAGAGAAGATTTTAGCTAATACACCAATTGTTACAACTTCTGATGTTGATAGTGTATATAAAAATGTATATAATTTAAAAAAAGAAGTTAAGGCTCTAAAGAAAGAATTAGCAACTTTAAAAAAAGAAGCAAAAGTAGAGGATAAAGCAACTGCAACGACAACTAAAAAAGATGATAAGAAGTAGCTATAAAAAGTCTTAGGGGGCGTTATAATGAATAGCTTTAAATGTAAGAGTATATTAGATGTGCATGGATCGCTACAAGATGCGATAGAAGTTCAGTCTCAGATGATGCAGGGTTTTGAAACCATGTTGAAAGCAAGTGATGATGGAGCTAATCAAACTCCAAGAGAAATTGTTTATACAGAGGATAAATTATCTCTTTATCATTACAAAAAGCAAGGGACAGGATATACTTCGAAAATTCCAACTCTAATAGTGTATGCGTTGGTAAATACACCAGCGATGATGGATATTAATAAAGATCGTAGTTTTATAAAAAAATTATTAGAAGATGGTTTGGATTTATATCTAATTGAATGGGGATTTCCAACTCCAGATGATAAATATTTAACTCTAGAGGATTATGTACAAGGGTATATTGGAAATTGTGTGGATTATATCAGAGAGACTACAGGTGCTGATAAGATTAATATTATGGGTATTTGTCAAGGTGGAACATTCTCATTAATGTATACTGCACTTAATCCAGAAAAGATTAAAAATCTTATTACCTTGGTAACTCCAGTTGATTTTTCAACGAATGATGGACTCCTATTTAAATGGGGTAAGTATTTGGATGTAGATAAGATGGTAGAAGCTTATGGCGTAATTCCTGGCGATTTTATGAATACTGGATTTTTAACATTGAAGCCGTTATCACTAATGGTAAATAAGTATCTTAATCTAGTAGACGATATGGATGATGTTCAAAGTATGTCTAATTTTATGACAATGGAAAAATGGATATTTAATAGTCCAGGGCAAGTTGGTGAGGCATTTAAACAATTTATTAATGATATGTATCATAATAATAAGCTAATCAAAGGTGAGGTTATGCTAGGAGAGCATAAGGTTGATTTAAAAAATATTACTCAACCAGTTCTTAATTTATATGCTGAAAAAGATAATCAAGTGCCAAATGCAGCATCAAAAGATTTAGAAATGTATGTAAATAGCAAAGATTTTACGTCTAAGTCATTTAAAACAGGTCATATTGGAATGTTTGTAGGCGGACGTTCTCAGCGTGAGGTAGCTCCTTTTATAAGTGAGTGGACTAAAAAACATTCACGATAAATCGTGGCAAAGAGAGGAATGAGAGATGAAGGGTAAGACTATCAATGAAATGAAAGTAGGAGATAGTGCATCGTTTACTAAGACTGTAACGGAAGCAGATGTATATGGATTTGCTGGGGTTACTGGCGACTTTAATCCTGCACATATAAATGAAAGTTATGCGAAACAGACCCCTTTTAAAACTCGTATTGCACATGGAATGCTAGGGGCAGGTTTTATTTCTGCTGTTCTGGGGATTCAACTTCCTGGACCAGGTACTATTTATTTGGGTCAGGAATTAAAATTCACAAAACCTGTGTTATTTGGAGATACTATTACTGCAACTTGTACTGTTAAGGAAATGAATATAGAAAAAAATAGAGTGATACTAGATACCGTTTGCACAAACCAAGATGGTGATGTGGTGATAAAAGGTGTTGCTACAGTATTAGCTCCTAAATGATGTTGATAATTTCGAGTTTATTTGTGGTTATATTTATGAAACAACTCTCTATTTTGCGTCCTCCTAATTTACGCAATCTAGGGGGTTGTTTCGCTATATGTACTTTATTTGTTGAAGGAAATTGCTTGTATGAAAAATTTTGAATGGTTTTTTATAGCATATGTTTTATGGAATGTGTTAGTGTTTTTTATGACGGGTATTGACAAGCTAAAAGCTAAAAAAAATTGGTATAGGATTAGCGAATTGACATTATTGATTAGTTCATTTATGCTGGGTGCTGTGGGATTAAGTTGTGGAATGATAGCCTTTCATCATAAAATAAATAAAATTAAATTTAAAATATTAGTTCCTATTTCGATGGTGGTTAATATTTTGTTGATATATGTATTATTGTTTCGTGTTGATTTATATTGTATTGAAATGTAGGAAAATATGGAGGGAAAAATGATTGATAATAGTATGATACAAGAGTTTAGTGATAAATTTCATGAGGATAGGGCTTCTGTTGCAGTCGCTGGAGCGGTAGCTAAATCTGGAATTAATGATGCTTCATTAAATAATGAAGTTCTTAGGCGTCATAAGCATATGTTTAGCGTTCGCACAAAACATGGGGAAATTACAGAACAAAAAAAATCGGGACGTTGTTGGATGTTTGCCGCACTTAATACGGCACGTGTGGATACGATGAAAAAATTTAATGTAAAGACGGTAGAATTTTCTCAAAATTATACGCTGTTTTGGGATAAATTTGAACGTTCTAATTATGTATTAGATTCTATTATTGATACCGTGGAGGAGCCTAGAGATAGCCGTATTGTTGCCTTTTTATTAGCGGCACCTCTTGGTGATGGTGGGCAATGGGATATGTTTAAGGCGATTCTTAAAAAATATGGTATTGTTCCAAAAGATCATATGCCTGAAACTTATCATTCTTCAGACACGATGGTTATGGATCGATATTTAACTAGTATGCTCCGATATTTTGCATTCCAAATTAGAGAAGAATATGCCAAAAATAGGGATGTACAGATTTTAAAAGATATGAAAAAGGATATGCTTTATAAGATTTATAATATTTTGGTTAAAGCTCTTGGTCAGCCACCAAAAACTGTGAATTTTGAATATGTGGATAAGGATGACAACTATCATAGACTTCCACAAATGACACCTCAAGATTTCTTTAAAGAAGCTGTTGGCTGGGATTTAGATGAGAGAGTGTCTATTATTAATGCACCTACAAAAGATAAGCCATATGGTAAGGTGTATACTGTAAAATATTTGGGGAATATATCGGAAGCTGAACCTGTTAAATATCTTAATGTGCCAAATGAGGTGATGAAAGAAGCTGCTATTAAGGCATTAAAAGATGGCGAACCAGTTTGGTTTGGCTGTGATGTTGGTAAGTTAAGCGAAAGACAAATCGGCATTATGGATAATGATATTTTTAATTATGAGATGACAATGGGTTATTATCCAGAGTGGACAAAGGAAACTAGATTGGATTATTATGAGAGTTTATTAACTCATGCTATGGTATTTACAGGTGTAAATCTTGATGAAAATGGAAATCCTACAGAATGGGAAGTAGAAAATTCTTGGGGGGATAAAGCTGGAAAGAAAGGCATGTTTTCAATGAGTGATGAGTGGTTTGATACTTTTATGTATCAGATTATGATTGATAAAAAATATTTACCAGATGAGTGGAAGGAAAAATTAGACGGTGAGTTAGTAGAATTAGAAGCATGGGATCCAATGGGTTCATTGGCTATTTAGATAAGTTTTATAAAAAAATTTATTGACACCTACAAAATCGTGTGATAAGTTTAATTATGATGTTCTCATACTGTGTATTAATTAGGTGGGTATGAAACATTAAATAGTTAAGGAGGTGTCAAGATGCGTGTTAAAATTACATTGGCATGTCAGGAATGCAAGCAGCGAAATTACAATACGACAAAAAATAAGAAAACAAATCCAGACCGTGTAGAAATTAAAAAATATTGTCGTTTTTGTAAGAAGCATACAAGTCATAAGGAAACGAAGTAATTGTGCTTGAACTTGATACAACGTATTGATACGCCTAAAGGATGTGATAGCTATGGCACAGGCAGATGCGCAAAAGAAAAAAAATAGTAGTTTTTTCAAGGGCGTTAAAGCTGAATTAAAAAAAGTAACATGGCCCAACAAACAGGAATTGTTGTCTTATACAACAGTGGTGTTAGTTATTTGCAGTCTGATGACGGCTGGTATTTGGGTCGCAGATTCTATTTTTCATAATTTGTTAAAAGTGATTATGAATATATAGACTAAGAAATTGGCAAGGTTCTGTCTTTTGACAGAAGGGGGTTTTATGCCTGAGAGACAAGCCAAATGGTATGTTGTTCACACCTACTCTGGTCACGAAAATAAGGTAAAGGCAAATATCGAAAAGATCGTGGAAAACAGGGGAATGAAAGATGTCATTGAGAAGGTGGAAGTACCAATTGAGGAAATTGTTGAAGTTAAAAATGGTAAACGCAAAGTAAGACAAAAGAAAATCTTCCCAGGATATTGTGTTGTCAAAATGATCATGACTCCTGAATCATGGTATGTTGTGCGAAACACAAGGGGGGTTACTGGATTTGTAGGTTCTCCTACTGACCCTCTGCCCCTTAGCGATGAGGAAGTGGCAAATATGGGTATTGAAAAGAAACGAGTTACTCATATTAATATAGAGGTTGGAGAGATGGTTTTGGTAATCTCTGGACCTTTTGAAAATCATGAGGGGGTCGTAGAAGAAGTACATACTGAACGTCAGTCGTTACGAGTTCTGATATCCATGTTTGGTAGAGAGACACCTGTAGAACTTGAATTTTCACAAGTGAAAAAACTTTAGTGCCATTCGGTCTGATGGTAAAAAGATTTTCATATATTAAGGAGGTGAAAATATGGCAAAAAAAGTAGTAGGTTTAATTAAACTACAAATTCCTGCGGGAAAAGCGACACCAGCTCCACCAGTTGGTCCAGCTCTTGGACAGCATGGTGTGAATATCATGCAGTTTACTAAGGAATTTAATGCAAGAACTGTTGACCAAGCTGGCATGATTATTCCAGTTGTGATTTCTGTATATCAAGATCGTTCGTTTTCTTTTATTACAAAGACTCCACCGGCTGCAGTGTTAATTAAAAAAGCTTGTAATATTGAGTCGGGTTCTGGAGAACCGAATGTTAAAAAGGTAGCGACGATTACAAAAGAGCAACTTCGAGAAATTGCTGAGCTTAAAAAACCGGATTTAAATGCTGCAACGGTTGAAGCTGCAATGAGAATGGTTGCGGGAACAGCACGTTCTATGGGCGTTGTTGTAGAAGACTAGTGTTGAGTTAGTGGGAGGTTTATCCGATTGTACCACGGAGGAGAAAAATGTCTAAAAAAGGTAAAAGATATCAAGAAATTTCTAAATTAATAGAAACTACTAAACTATATGAATTAGAAGAAGCGGTGAGTTTATTAAAGCAGACAGCTAAGGCTAAATTTGATGAAACTGCTGAACTTCATATTAAATTAGGTGTTGATGGTCGTCATGCTGATCAACAGGTGCGTGGAGCTATTGTGCTTCCAAATGGAACTGGTAAATCTAAAAAAGTTCTGGTAATTGCTAAAAATGAAAAGGCTGATGAAGCAAGAAATGCTGGTGCTGATTTTGTCGGTGCTGAAGATATGATTGAAAAGATTCAAAAAGAAAACTGGTTTGGTTTTGATGTTCTAGTTGCAACACCTGATATGATGGGTCTTGTAGGGAGAATGGGTCGAGTGTTAGGACCTAAAGGATTAATGCCGAATCCTAAGTCTGGAACAGTGACTTTTGAAGTTGAAAAAGCTGTTAATGAAATTAAAGCTGGTAAGGTAGAGTATCGTCTAGATAAAAATAATATCGTACATGTTAGTGTAGGTAAAGTGTCATTTGATGATCAAAAACTTATTGAAAATATCCGTGCCTTAATGGAAGCTTTGGTGAAAGCTAGACCAGCTGCTGCAAAAGGTCAATATTTAAGAAGTGTTACCCTTAGCAGTACGATGGGTGTGGGAATTAAATTAAATCAAGGGCAATTTTAATAATAAATATGAATATACACCGTAGACAGTAGGGGCGAAAGCTTAATAGCCTACCGAGGTATTGATAAATGAGTTCGATCAGAACTATCAACCTCTCTACGATGAGAGGTTATTTATTGATGCCAATACTGGTATGAGGAGGTGGAAAGGTGTCAAAGAATTTAGAGCGAAAAAAGGAAGTCGTTAAACAAATACGAGAAAAATTTGATTCAGCTCAATCAGCGATTATAGTAGATTATCGTGGATTAACAGTTGCGGATGCTACAGAGCTTCGTAATCGTTTTAGAGAAGCTAATGTTGAATACAAAGTTTATAAAAATAATCTTGTTAAAATCGCTATTAAAGATACTGAATTTGAAGCTTTAACCGGTGATTTAACTGGTCCAAATGCTGTTGCGTTTGGTATTGAAGATGCGGTTGCTCCAGCTAAAATCATCAAAGAGTTTGCTAAGACAAATGATAAATTAGAATTAAAATGTGGAGTTGTAGATAAGGTTTATTATGACTATGAAGGTATTTTAGAAATTGCAAATTTACCATCAAAAGAAGAACTTATTGGACGTTTTATGGGTTCTATCAAGGCTCCTGTATCAAACTTTGCTTACTTCTTAACAAATCTTGCAAAAAAGATGGAAGAAGGAGCAGAACTTGCTGAAGCATAAAAAGTAGTAAGGTTATTGTTTATAAATAATGGAGGGATAAAAATGACTAAAGAGCAAATTATTGAAGCTATTAAAGGTATGTCTATACTAGAAATCAAAGAATTAGTAGAAGCTTGTGAAGAAGAATTTGGAGTATCTGCATCTGCACCTGTAATGGTTGCTGCTGGTGTTTCTGCTGGTGCTACTGAAGAAGAACAAACAGAGTTTGATGTTATTCTATCTTCGCCTGGTGCTAAGAAGATTGGTGTTATTAAGGTTGTTCGTGAAATTACAGGTCTAGGACTTAAAGAAGCGAAAGCACTTGTTGATGGTGCACCAAATACTGTAAAAGAAGCTGTTTCTAAGGACGAAGCAGAGGAATTGAAAACTAAGCTTGAAGAAGCTGGTGCTGTTGTTGAATTAAAGTAATTAAACTATTGGTGACGTGAGGATGTTGCGTCACCAATTATTTAACTTTTATAAATCTAAGGAAATTCTTGGAGATGAAGAGGATAAATGGTTGCTTGTGTATGTGATGTATCATGTTTAGAGGTGACTATTTATTTTTTTATTATCATTTCTCAATTTACAGTTAATCTTAAGATATTAGTATCAAATAAAATTCGCTAACGGTCATATATATTAAAAAAATGCAAATAAGATTGACAATATTAGAATTTTGTAGTATAGTTACATGATGTATATCTGATAAGATAGGATATCTATCTTTTGATGTAATTTATTTATGTTTCTATTTTGTTTTTATCCAATTATAGTGTTTATGATTGGTTAGGGGATGTCCCTATATATGTAGTTTCATCCGTGGAGCTGTCCATTTAGCAAGGGGTGAATTTTTATGCCGCAGCCTGTACAACTAGGAAAAGTAGAACGTATGAGTTTTTCTAGAATTCCTCAGATATTAGACATGCCAAATCTGATTGAAATTCAGAAAAGTTCATACAAATGGTTTCTTGAAGAAGGTTTGATGGAGGCCTTTCAAGATATTTCTCCAATTCAAGATTACACTGGAAATTTAATTCTTGAGTTTATTGATTATGAATTGGAAAAAACTCCAAAATATTCAGTTGAAGAATGCAAAGAACGTGATGTTACCTTTGAGGTTCCATTAAAAGTTCAAGTCCGTTTTATTAAAAAAACAACTGGAGAGGTAAAAGAACAAAGGGTCTTTATGGGAAATTTTCCACTAATGACTCCAAAAGGCACGTTTGTGATTAATGGTGCCGAACGTGTTATTGTAAGTCAGTTGGTGAGATCACCTGGACCTTATTATGATATGACACGTGATAAATCTGGTTCAGCACTTTATTCGACCACGGTTATTCCAAATAGGGGTGCATGGTTAGAGTATGAAACGGATTCAAATGATATTATATCCGTTCGAATTGATCGAACTAGAAAACTTCCAGTAACAATTTTAATGAGAGCATTGGGTCTTGAGAGTGATGCTTCGATTATCAATTTTTTTGGTGAAGATGAGAGATTGTTAAAAACACTTGATAAAGATAGTACAGAATCTAAGCCGGAAGCTCTTATAGAAATTTATAAGAAGCTAAGACCAGGAGAACCACCGACTGTTGATAGTGCAACTTCGCTTATCACATCGTTATTTTTTGATGAAAAAAGATATGATCTTGCTAAGGTCGGTCGTTATAAATTTAATAAAAAACTCGGTCTATTAAATAGGATTGAAGGAATGATATTAGCAGAAGATGTTGCCGATCCTTATACGGGCGAAATTATCGCTAGTTCTGGAACTACTTTAGATAGGAAAACAGCATTGAATATTGAAAATGCTGGTGTTCATGATGTATCCATATTTGGTGACGAAGGTAAAATAGTCAAAGTAATAGGAAATCAGTTTGTCGATTTAAAAGAATATCTTGATATTGAGGGGATTCCTCGCATGGATAGGGTGTATTATCCTGTTCTTAGAGAAATTTTAGATGAGAATACAGAAGAAAATGATATTAAGGATGCACTTATTAGTCGCAGTAAGGAATTAGTGCCAAAACATATTATTGTAGATGATATTTTAGCTTCTATTAGTTATATTTTGGGACTTCCATATGGTGTAGGAAATACTGATGATATTGATCATTTGGGCAATAGACGTATTCGATCTGTAGGGGAATTATTACAAAATCAGTTTCGAATTGGTCTTTCTCGCATGGAGAGGGTCGTTCGTGAAAGAATGACCATTCAAGATATTGATGTAATAACACCTCAAGCATTGATTAATATTAGACCTGTGGCTGCTGCCATTAAAGAATTTTTCGGTTCATCACAATTATCTCAATTTATGGATCAAACCAATCCATTGGCAGAATTAACACATAAACGAAGATTGTCGGCACTTGGTCCGGGAGGACTTTCGAGAGAACGTGCAGGTTTTGAGGTGCGTGACGTACACCATTCACATTATGGTCGTATGTGTCCTATTGAAACGCCAGAGGGTCCAAATATTGGACTTATTGGTTCGTTATCTTCATATGCTAGGATAAATGAATATGGATTTATTGAATCTCCATATCGAAAGATTGATAAACAAACAGGTGTTGTAACGGATGTTATAGAATATTTAACTGCTGATGTAGAAGATAAATATGTAGTGGCTCCAGCTACTGAGCCATTAGATGAACATGGACGCTTTATTAATGATAGAATAGTTGCTCGTAGACGATCTGACATTATGCAATTTGCAACTAAAGATATTGATTATGTTGAAATTTCGGCTCAACAGATGGTTTCTGTTGCCACAGCCATGATACCATTTCTTGAAAATGATGATGCTAACCGTGCATTGATGGGTGCGAATATGCAACGTCAGGCTGTACCTCTCGTGAGGGCTCAAGCTCCTATTATTGGAACGGGAATAGAGAGTATTGCAGGACGTGATTCAGGTGTTGTTATTATTGCTGAACAAGAGGGTGTGGTGGAATATGTATCAGGTGAAAGAATTGTTATAAAGCATAAGGACGGTAGTAGAAAAAGTTATAATCTTCTAAAATTTAAACGTTCTAATCAAGGAACTTGTGTTAATCAAACGCCACTGGTATCTAAAGGACAGACTGTAAAGGCAGGCGAAATAATCGTAGATGGACCATCTACTGACCAAGGTGAGATTGCACTGGGTACAAATCTATTAGTTGGTTTTATGACTTGGGAAGGTTATAACTATGAAGATGCGATTTTATTAAGTGAAGAATTAGTACAACAAGATAGATTATCATCCATTCATATCGAGGAATATGAATCAGAAGCTAGAGATACTAAATTAGGAGCTGAGGATATTTCTAGAGATATTCCTAATGTGAGTGATGAAGCATTAAAAGATTTAGATGAAAGAGGCATTATAAGAATTGGTGCAGAAGTTAATTCTGGGGATATAATTGTTGGAAAAGTCACACCAAAAGGTGAAACAGAGCTGACACCAGAAGAAAGATTACTTCGTGCTATATTTGGAGAAAAAGCTAGAGAAGTTCGAGACACTTCGCTTAGAGTGCCACATGGTGAATCAGGAATAATTGTCGATGTTAAGGTGTTTACTCGTGCTAATGGGGATGAACTATCTCCAGGAGTAAATGAACTAGTTAGGGTTTATATCGCAAAGAAAAGAAAAATACAAGTTGGCGATAAGATGGCAGGTCGCCATGGTAATAAAGGTGTTATTTCAAGGGTGTTACCTGTTGAAGATATGCCATTTTTAGATGATGGAACGCCGCTTCAAATCGTGTTAAATCCGCTTGGTGTACCATCTCGTATGAATATTGGACAGGTTCTTGAAGTGCATTTGGGCATGGTTGCTAAAAAATTTGGTTGGAAAGTTGAAACTGCTGTTTTTGATGGAGCAGATGAAACTCAAATTATGGACTTGCTAGAAGAAGCGGGTTATCCCCGTAATGGAAAAATGAGATTGCGAGATGGTCGAACGGGTCAGCCTTTTGATAATCCAGTGACGGTTGGATATATGTATATGTTAAAACTTCACCATTTAGTAGATGATAAGTTACATGCTCGTTCTACTGGACCATATTCTCTGGTTACACAACAACCGCTGGGTGGGAAGGCTCAGTTTGGTGGACAGAGATTTGGTGAGATGGAAGTATGGGCACTCGAAGCTTATGGTGCTGCATATACATTACAAGAGATTTTGACGGTTAAATCAGATGATGTAATTGGTCGTGTAAAGGCTTATGAATCCATAGTTAAAGGCGAGAATATTCCGGAACCTGGCATTCCAGAATCCTTTAAGGTTCTTATTAAAGAGCTTCAGTCGTTGGCTCTTGATGTGAAGGTGCTTCGAGATGATACAGGAGAAATAGAAATAAAAGAATCATCTAGTGAAGACGATATTAGTGAATCAACTTTGGAAGTGTTTGATGAGATGGTAAAAACGATAGAAGATGAAACGCAACAGTTTAATAATGAAGGATTTCAAGTAAATTTTCTTGATGAAAATGAGTAGAATAATGGAATATATCCATAATCGGAAGGGAGTGTAAACCCTTGCTGGAATTTAATAATTTTGATTCGATGAGAATAGGTCTGGCATCACCAGAAAAAATTCGTTCTTGGTCTCGTGGCGAGGTCAAAAAACCAGAAACAATCAATTACCGAACATTAAAACCAGAAAAAGAAGGTTTATTTTGTGAGAAAATTTTTGGACCGACTAAGGACTGGGAATGTCACTGTGGTAAATATAAAAGAGTACGTTATAAAGGTGTTATTTGTGATCGTTGTGGTGTAGAGGTTACAAAAGCTAAGGTTAGACGTGAAAGAATGGGGCATATCGAGTTAGCTGCTCCAGTATCTCATATTTGGTATTTTAAAGGAATACCATCTAAAATGGGTATATTATTAGATATGTCACCACGTTCGTTAGAAAAAATATTGTATTTTGCATCTTATGTAGTTATTGATCCAGGGAATACTACGCTTAGTTTTAAACAGCTACTCACAGAAGCTGAATATGCCGAGCAAAAAGAAAATACAGAGCATAGATTTAGAGCAGCTATGGGAGCAGAGGCGATAAAAGAAATTCTTGAAATGATTGATTTGGATGAATTATCTAAAAGTTTATCTGCTAAACTTGCTGATACGACTGGTCAGAAAAAAATTAGAATTTTAAGACGACTTGAAGTAGTTGAATCTTTCAAAAAATCTGGCAATGAACCGTCGTGGATGATTTTAGATGTGGTTCCTGTTATTCCGCCGGATTTACGTCCTATGGTACAGTTGGATGGTGGTCGATTTGCTACTTCTGACCTTAATGATTTGTATAGAAGGGTTATCAACAGAAATAATCGGTTAAAAAGATTATTGGAATTGGGTGCTCCTGATATTATTGTGCGAAATGAAAAGCGTATGTTGCAAGAGTCGGTGGACGCACTAATAGATAATGGGCGACGTGGTCGACCTGTTACAGGACCTGGAAACAGACCGCTTAAATCGCTTTCTGATATGTTAAAAGGAAAGCAAGGGCGTTTCCGTCAAAATCTACTGGGTAAACGTGTTGATTATTCTGGACGTTCGGTTATTGTAGTAGGTCCAGAACTTAAGTTTTATCAATGTGGACTGCCTAAGAAAATGGCACTTGAACTATTTAAACCGTTTGTGATGAAAAAATTAGTAGAAGATGGATATGTTCATAACATTAAAAGTGCTAAGAGAATGGTTGAAAGAGTACGTCCTGAAGTGTGGGATATTGTAGAGGAAGTTATTAGGGAACATCCAGTGATGTTAAATCGTGCACCAACGCTTCATAGACTTGGTATTCAAGCATTTGAACCTGTTTTAGTAGAGGGTAAGGCTATTAAGCTACATCCTCTGGTGTGTACTGCATATAATGCGGATTTTGATGGGGATCAAATGGCTGTTCACGTTCCGCTTTCAGTAGAGGCACAGGCAGAAGCTAGATTTTTGATGTTATCTGTTAATAATATTCTTGCACCTAAGGACGGCAATCCTATTACGACTCCATCGCAGGATATGGTGCTTGGTGCATATTATATGACTTTTGAAAGAGCAGGTGCCAAAGGTGAAGGCATGGTTTTCTCTGACTATGATGAGATGATTATGGCGTATGAAAATGGCGTGGTGGAGTTGCATACTCGAGTTCAAGTACGCATGAAGTATTCAGATGGTTCTTATGCACTCGTTAAATCGACAGTGGGACGATTTATCTTTAATGCAGAAATTCCGCAAGATATTGGATTTGTTGATAGAAGCGTAGATAAGAATTCGTTGGAAGTTGACTTTTTATGTACCAAATCCAAGTTAGAAGAAATTATTGCAAAATGTTTTGCTGTTCACGGAAATACAAAAACGGCAATTATGTTAGATCATATGAAAAATATGGGCTTTAAGTATTCTACCCGTGGTGCTGTAACGGTTTCTGTGTCTGATATGGAAGTTCCAGAAAAGAAAAAAGATATTATAGCGGAAGCACGTCAGATGGTGGATAAGTATCAAAAAGCTTATAGACGTGGTCAAATTTCTGATGAAGAGCGATATGATAAAGTAATCCAAACATGGACACAGGCAACGGAAGATGTAACAAATGCCCTTATGGACAATTTACATGAATTAAATAACATAAAGATTATGGCACATTCCGGTGCAAGGGGTTCTAGAAACCAAATTCGTCAGCTGGCAGGTATGCGTGGACTTATGGCAAATGCACTTGGTAAAACGGTAGAGATTCCTATTGTATCGAATTTTCGTGAGGGTTTAGATGTACTAGAATATTTTATATCGACTACTGGTGCACGTAAAGGTCTAGCTGATACTGCGCTGCGTACAGCCGATTCAGGATATCTTACACGAAGATTGGTGGATGTTTCACAAGATGTTATAGTAAGAGAGAATGACTGTGAAGTTAATCAAGGCATTATCGTAAAGGCATTCGTTAATGGAAATGAAATAATCGAGCCATTTACAGAGCGTATAGTGGGACGCTTTCCAGTTAATAATGTTATAAATCCTATTTCAGGTGAAATAATCTGTAGTAGCGATACGATGATTACAAAGAGTATCGCTGATAGGATAGATGCATCGGGAATATCTGAATTAGAAGTGCGTTCTGTCTTAACATGTAATACTGAATATGGTGTATGTGCTAAATGTTATGGGGTGAATCTTGCTATGGGTAAGCCTGTTAATGTGGGTGAAGCGGTTGGTATCATTGCAGCACAGTCGATTGGAGAGCCAGGTACGCAGCTTACGATGAGAACATTCCATACAGGTGGTGTAGCTGGTGGAGATATCACTCAAGGTCTTCCTCGTGTTGAAGAATTATTTGAAGCTAGAAAACCAAAAGGTCTGGCTGTTATATCCGAACTCGATGGTAAGGTGTCATTTAAAGAAACGAAAAAACGCCGTGAAGTAGTGGTTACTGCTGCTGATGGAGAAGTATCAAGTAGCCAAATCGTCTATGGTTCTCATGTGCGTGTTAAAGAAGGTGACATGGTAAAAGCTGGAGATATGATTACTGATGGTTCTGTAAATCCACATGATATTTTACGTGTCGTTGGCGTTAGAGGTGTACAAGAATATATTACATCAGAAGTTCAGCGTGTATATAGACTTCAGGGTGTGGATATCAATGATAAGCATATTGAAATTATTATTAAGCAGATGCTGAATAAAATTAAAATAGAAGAATCTGGGGATACTAATTTACTTCAGGGAAGTGTTATAAGCTTACGAGAATTTCATAAGGAAAATAATAGAGTGGAGGAAGCCGGCGGACTAATTGCAACGGGAACTAGAGTTTTACTCGGAATTACAAAGGCTTCTTTAGCCACAGATTCGTTTTTATCGGCAGCCTCATTCCAAGAAACTACTAGGGTTCTTACAGATGCGGCTATCAATGGTAAGGAAGACAGGCTAGTAGGATTAAAAGAAAATGTTTTGATTGGTAAACTTATTCCAGCTGGAACTGGAATGAAAAAATATAATGATGTGGCAATACAACGTGTAGAACCGATGTATGGTTTAAAGGATGATACCATCGTACCTGCAAAAATATATTGACACGGCATAAAGGCGGTGTTAAAATGTTAGGGTATGTGATGCAGACAAAAAATAATGATAACTTTAATACAGAAAATCATCAGAGTACATTGGAAACTTTAGATGATATTGTCAACAAAGTGCATGCAAAATCATTTAAAGTTGGAGTTAAACAGTCTCAAAAAGCAATTGATATGGGATATGTACACAGTGTATATGTGGCTCGTGATGCTCAAAAGTATGTTATAAAACATGTTTTGGAATTAGCTAATTCTAAAACTATACCGATTTATTGGGTGGATTCAATGAAAACTTTGGGTCATATGTGTAAAATTGATGTTAGTGCTGCGATTGCAGTTGTGACTAAATAAATTATAATGGAAGGAGGTGTAAGTGTTGCCTACTATAAATCAGATAGTTCGTAAGGGTCGTAAGCAGATAAAGGGGAAGTCGACGTCTCCTGCTTTGCAAAAAACATTTAATACGTTAAAACGTCAAAGTGTTGAGCAAAGTGCTCCGCAAAAGCGTGGAGTTTGTACATCGGTTAAGACTATTACGCCTAAAAAACCAAACTCTGCACTTAGAAAAATTGCTAGGGTTCGTTTGACAAATGGTATGGAAGTTACAGCATATATCCCTGGTATAGGACATAATTTACAGGAACATAGTGTTGTTCTAATCAGAGGCGGAAGGGTTAAAGATCTTCCAGGTGTTAGATATCACATCGTTCGAGGTGTGCTAGATACAGCTGGAGTTAATGATAGAAATCAGTCGCGTTCTAAATATGGTGTTAAGCGACCTAAGAAAAAAAATTAGTGTAATGACCTCTTCCTTTATAGTTTTGGGGAAGAGGTTTTATAAGGTTAGGCACATCGGTTTGGGATACCATATCGAGTACCGATGAAAACATATATTGATAGGAGGGAAGAATAGTGCCACGAAAAGGTAATGTTCCAAAAAGAAAAGTTTATCCAGATCCTGTTTACAATTCTGTGATTATCACTAAGCTAATTAATAATATTATGCTAGATGGTAAAAAAGGAACTGCTCAGAGAATTGTTTATGGTGCACTTGAAATTGTAGGAGAACAAACAGGTAAAAATCCAATGGATGTATTTGAACAGGCGATTAATAATATTATGCCTATGCTAGAGGTTAAAGCCCGCCGTGTCGGTGGATCTAACTATCAGGTTCCAGTAGAAGTTAGACCGGCTCGTAGACAGACACTTGGACTTAGATGGTTAACTACATTTGCAAGAAAAAGAAATGAAAGAACGATGCGAGAAAGACTTGCAAAAGAGATTTTGGATGCTTCTAATGGAACAGGAAGTTCAGTTAAAAAGAAAGAAGACACACACAAAATGGCAGAGGCTAATAGAGCATTCGCTCATTACAGATGGTAGTGTGAGTCTTGCAGATAATAATATAGTGAGAGAAGGGAGAACACAATGGCAAGAGCTTTTTCTCTTGAAAAAACTCGTAACATTGGTATCATGGCTCACATCGACGCAGGTAAGACTACTACTACTGAGCGTATTCTATTTTATACTGGAATTACCCATAAAATAGGAGAAACTCATGAGGGTTCTGCTACGATGGACTGGATGGAACAAGAGCAGGAACGTGGTATTACTATCACATCTGCGGCAACTACATGCCAGTGGAATGATACTAGAATAAATATTATAGATACACCGGGACACGTTGACTTCACAGTGGAAGTAGAAAGATCACTTCGTGTACTCGATGGTTCATGTGCAGTATTTTGTGCAAAAGGTGGTGTAGAGCCACAGTCTGAAACCGTTTGGAGACAGGCTAATAAATATGGCGTGCCACGTATGGCGTTTGTCAATAAGATGGATATTACGGGTGCAGACTTCCTCAGGGTTGTAGGCATGATGAAGGATCGTCTAAAAACAAATGCTGTGCCTATTCAATTACCTATTGGTGCTGAAGATAGCTTTGAAGGTGTAATCTCATTAATTGAGATGAAAGCTATTTATAATACTGGCGAAATGGGTGTGAATACAGAAAGAAAAGAAATTCCAGAAGAATATATGGAACAGGCAGAAGAGTATCGCTCTGCTATGATTGAGGCTATCGTAGAAACGGATGAAGAACTTATGATGGCGTATCTCGAAGGTGAAGAGCCTACAGAAGAACAATTAATGAAAGCTCTTCGAAAGGCAACTATCGCTAATGAAATCGTGCCTGTTTTATGTGGTTCAGCTTATAAAAATAAAGGAGTTCAGTTGCTTTTAGATGCTATTGTTGCATTTATGCCTGCGCCAACGGATATTCCTGCTATTGCTGGTGTTAACACTGAAGGTGAGGAAGATAGTCGTGTGGCATCTGATGATATTCCTTTTTCAGCACTGGCATTTAAAATTATGACGGATCCATATGTTGGAAAATTAGCGTTTTTTAGAGTATATTCTGGAACTCTTGATTCGGGCTCTTATGTTTATAATTCTACTAAAGACAAAAAAGAAAGAGTTGGGCGTATCATGCAAATGCATGCTGCGAAGCGTGAAGAAATACCAACGGTATATTCTGGTGATATAGCGGCGGCAGTTGGACTAAAATATACTACGACAGGTGATACTCTTTGTGACCAAAATAATCAGATTATATTGGAATCGATGGAATTTCCAGATCCTGTTATCGAAGTGGCTATTGAGCCTAAGAGTAGAGCGGGTCAAGATAAGATGGGGATTGCTTTAGCCAAACTGGCAGAAGAAGATCCAACATTTAAAACTTATACTAATGAAGAAACAGGTCAAACAATTATTGCTGGTATGGGTGAATTGCACTTAGAGATTATTGTAGATAGACTTCTTCGTGAATTTAAGGTAGAAGCAAATATCGGTGCACCACAGGTTTCTTATAAGGAAACCATTACTAAAGAAGTGGAAGTTGACCATAAGTATTCTAAACAATCTGGTGGTAAAGGTCAGTATGGACATGTTAAAATTAAAATGCGTCCAAATGAACCTGGTACTGGATATACATTTGAAAATACCGTTGTTGGTGGTGCTATTCCAAAAGAATATATCGAACCATGTAATCAAGGTTTCCAACAATCTATGCAAAATGGTATATTAGCTGGTTACGAAGTTGTGGATGTTCATATTAACTTATATGATGGTTCATATCATGAAGTGGATTCATCTGAAATGGCATTTAAACTTGCGGCTTCTATGGCATTTAAAGAAGCTATGAGAAAGGGTAATCCAGTATTACTAGAGCCTGTATTTAAGGTTGAAGTAGTTGTGCCAGAGGAATATGTTGGAGATGTTGTGGGGGATATTAACTCACGTCGTGGACAACTAGAAGGAATGGATGTAGTAGCGGGGGCACAAGTTATTCGTGCCTATGTACCTCTTGCTAATATGTTTGGTTATGCAACAGATCTTCGTTCTAAGTCTCAAGGTCGTGGTAATTATACGATGATTTTTGATCATTTTGAGCCACTACCAAAGAACTTAGCAGAAAAAATAATGGATAAATAATATTTGACAATAATAATGAAGGAGAAAAATAATGGCAAAAGCAAAATTTGAAAGAAATAAGCCACATGTAAACATTGGAACAATCGGTCACGTAGACCATGGTAAAACAACTCTAACAGCAGCGATTACAAAGGTTCTATTTGACAGATATCAATTAGGT